>Ga0214542_1002675_pt1 | contig 36682 bp, 20 predicted proteins | sample CNSS1metaG_FD_160096 | JGI IMG/M metagenome (GOLD analysis project Ga0214542, IMG submission 160096) | Root nodule microbial communities from cowpea collected in UCLA plant growth center, Los Angeles, California, USA - CNSS1 | ecosystem: Host-associated > Plants > Roots > Nodule | place: USA...
TCTCATCTATTTTTTTTTTTTTAAACTCACCAAACTAATTCTCCAAATATTAGTGACATCAAACCCACGACTTTTCTCTTTCTCCCGTTTTGTCTAAACATTAAACCTTCTCTTTTCATCTAATTATTAGACTCACTTAACTAATTCTTCAAAGTATTAGCGATATCATAACCACGACTTTTCTTTTTCTTTCCCTTCCATCTAACCATTAATGTTCTTGTTGGTGTAGATCATGTTTAGAGTAAAAAAGAAAAAGGTGACTATGCATCATCACTTTTTTTCGGTCTAGTTCAGGTCAAGTCTATAACAGTTCTACTAGTAGAAAAAAAAAAGCATGAATCCTCTTTGAGAAGGAATAATAAAACAAACCCATTATAAAGAAGCAGAACAAACCCTTCCCCTGTCTGCAATTTGTAATTAAGTCCAATGTAGAATATCTTCATACACAAGTTATCCAATACAAGCAAACAAGGTAAAATATATTTAATTGTAAAGGATGTTGTAGATAGGAGCATGTTCATATTCAACAATCTAACTTAATACTCTTTTATAGCAGAAATAGGTTTAGGACCTTCTAGGCGTATATAATCATACATTATTCCCTGAAAGCGAGCCAATGGACCAGTTGCCACAGTTTGAGTTAAAAACACAGTGTTATCACCTTTCTCTAGCAGAAAACCAGGCACATCAATGTTGAATAGCCAATAGAGTCCATGAATGCCATGTCTAGCTATTGCAAAGTCCTTTCCAATCACCCCTGTAGTAAACAGAGGAGGATCTTGTTCTGGATCATTCACTCTAACCTTAATATTCGATCCAAAAACATCATGGGATTAGACAAGGCATAGAAAGTGAAAACATGTTAAGAAATTGTTGGAGAAATATATATAGGTTTTTTATGAGGTTTTGTACCTGTAATTCTGACACATTTGCACTTGCAAGTGCCAACCGCAGTTTGTAGATTTTACTTGCCTCTGTGTCATCCAGGTTGAACTTAATTTGCCATGTAGTTCCTTGGTAACTGCCATCTTCTTTTTTTCTGTATTTTTTGAACCAAAGATTTAATGGGTCAAATAGGTATTTATAAAGACAATGTTCTCGGGTAGAGTTTCATCTCAATAGTTTGCATAAATATTAAGTCCTTTTCATGGAACAATTGGGGTTTATAAGGAAGAAAAAAAATCATGCGTTTATATTGGGGAATTTAAATTTTGATCAATTCAAAGGAATGCTTTGTGTTTTTAAAAGCGCTCTTCTTGTGAACATGCTTAGTTGAGATATTTGATCAAAAATTGGAAAAAAGACACCTGTAAAAGGAGTGATGTATCTAAAATTTGAAGAATAAGATATGGAAAAGGAAGTGTGAAAAATGAAAATAGGAAGAATTAGTTTATCTATAACTCCATCATAATGTGAATTTAAGGTATAGATTGAAGATTTTGTATTCTTGAAAATTCTCACTTCTTAGAAATCTTTAAAACTAAACATAATCAATGGAATGAAAAGAAAAAAGAAAATCAGTCCTTTTTGATAGTAAGAAACAAAAAAATTGGATTTTAGTATGGTGTTTTTAGGGTTGTTCTACTGTAACTTGATTTTGATATTTAAAATATATTAATTTCTTTTATATATTAAAATTAGTATCACTTGAAAAAAATGATATATGAAAAATGCTAAAACCCATAAGAAAATTGGGATGAAAACAAAAATCCCACAAGGAAATTGGAGTCAAGAGATAAAGGAAATGGAAACAGTTCCAAATGTTTTTATACATTCAAATGTTTGATCAAATGATAGCATTTTTTCAGATTTGTCTTCTTAAAAGAAGTAGTAGTTTTATCACACTAACGTACCTTGTGACCTGTGCAAAGAACCAATCTTTTGCATAATCACTTACACCCACAGTGTAAATTAAATCTTCATTTGGGTATAATTCTGCATATCTTTCCCACAACCCATATTGCCTATACCTGTGAAGAAGAGTGAACCGAACTTAAGAGTGATTAGTAGTTTCGATGGGAGCAGAAAGCTAAAAATGTTGAATAACTTGTTGTTTATTTGTGTAAATAGGAGCTGACTTGTCTGGATGATGAACAAAAAGCTTGTTGATGTAGTTGGGATTGGGATCAGGAACATAGAATTCAGCAGCAGAACGATCTGGAATGCCTATCTCCCATAATGTTGGGCCATCTCTTGGAGCCTCAAAAACAATCTCACCAACATCAATTTCACAACCTGCATATTGCATTTTTCATACACTTTCACAAATCATCATCATCATTTCTGTAAAGTGAATACTTGTTTATTCTCAAATTATGATGTACATTAAACTAAGGATATGAACATTGATGGGGTGGCATTCTCGAATTTGGATTCTTCCTCAGATTTTTAGCTTTATATCAGTATATTTTGAAGTTTCAACAGAAACAGTGTATTTTGAAGGTTCAGAAAAACCCAACAACCCATCTGTAGAAGTAGGAAGGAATTATCCTCCTAAGGTTAAACACAATTTGACAATTGAAAGAAATGAGAGATTGGTGTTTTGTTTTTTCATTTAGATGATGAAATGGGTTTTTGATATGATTGATTAATACTTTATTGCATTGATTCAATATGCACTTAATAGAGAACAGAACCTGGTGTAATGGTGAGGAGAACATTGCTCCAATACTCTCCAATGAAACCTGGAACCCATGCGTAGAGATTATAATCCCCACTGCGTATATTCTCGATTGAGAAGTATCCTTTCTCGTTTGCTTTGCTCCAAAATTGGTATCCCTGGTCAAACAAAAAGGCATTGAAAGTGTTTGATTATTTGACTCAGAGAAAAAGAAAACAGAACTCAAATTTTGGGTTATTAAAGAAGCATATGCATCCATCGTTTGCTTAAACCTTGCATTCTCTTTGCCATGATCCAGCTTCTCCTGGTGCTGCCACTCCTATATAAGCGCCTTCTGCTATGATGTACTCATCACTCAAAAACCTGACAAAAAATTGTCATAGGAAACATATTAGTTACTCACTTTAATCCTCGACTTTTGCAAAAAGTTCCATTTTGTTCCTAATTTTACATAGTATTCAAACCGTTTGTGTAAATTACAAAGTTAAATGTTAATTTAATTCATAACTTTTTTTACCTGTCTTGGACTAGTAATGTGCCACAGACACTGCCTCGTTGGCTAGACTTCTGAAAATCTTCCGAGGCTGGAAAATCGTAGGGCCAACTTTGAATTTCTGCCTTCGTCTAAAACCCATTTTTGGTCAAATCGTTCACTGTTAATTCATTTACATTTTTTTTTTCGTAACAAATATTTCATGAAACTTTTTCGTAACAAACGAATTTTCTTATAGATTTTATGAAGTTCTATGAAATATTTGTAAGAAAAATCTCACATTCTAACAGTAATTGTTATATATTTTTCCTACATGAAAAACAAAAAACTTGAGAAGTTTAACAACTTGGTAATGAAAGTGAAAAAACCTTATCTTTAGCATCTTCCCATAGCACTTTGGGGTCATCACCATCTAATGAAGTGTTGAGATAAACAAAAGTTGGCCCAAAAACTTTCTTCCATGGCTCCTTTGGTTGCAGTTTCAAAACTATATCTTCTCCTGCGTAATGAGCACTCAGAAACATCTGACACATACATCAACAACAATGTTGCATGTTATTTTTTATTCAGCACATCAATATTAATACATCAAACAATATTTCATATAAAGAAGAGCCTACTAAGCTCATGCTTGAAAAAAAAAAATCGAATTAAGTACTGAGTCCATGTTATTTGTTGTTTTTTTTAGTGTTATCTCAATAAAAACAAAATAGAAATTTTAAATTCTTACACGATCCTATAATTTTTATATATATATATATATATGTTTTTAATTTCTTTTACTCGCTATGATCACTTAGATCCGCTTAAAAAAAGAATGATAACTTGAAAGAAAGAGTGATGAATTTATGTTTCCATAAGAGAAAAAAATGCCCATATCATTCTGTCAAATCATCATTCTCTAATAACATTAACATTGATATAATGAAAAAAATCACATTGATACATTGAGAGAAAAAAATTAAGAAAAAACATTAAATAATTTTTATAAAGAAAAAAAAATAAAAAAGGTATGAAGCCTATTTTGTTAATATGTTAAATATATAATCTAGTGTGTTATCAAAAAACAGTGTCATGTTATAATTAATTTTGGCAAAACAATGTTGTTTTATTATCAACATGAATATAACATGCATAAAAAATTGAAAATAAAAATATGAAGGAAATGTTAATTAAATGATGAAATGTATAACTGAGTTGAAAAAAGAAACTCACAGCCAGGCTTATTGGGCCGACATGGGAAGTAAGATTCTGTTTTACTGGGCCACCTGATCGAAACTCATTGCTTGGTATGATTACCCAAAACCCTACAAATGGATCGGTTTGAGATTGAGAACTTATCCATCCATGAACCATAAGATCTTTGTTCTCACTTGAGTATTGGTACTTGTCATCCACCTTAATCAACAAATAATAAATTTCATTAACCATATATAGTGTTAAAGAGTTAGGGTATTTTTAATTAGAAGTATTTTTAACAATTAAAAGAAATCACTAATTTCAACTTTGAGCTATTATCCTCTTTTCTAAATGGTCCTTAAATAATGTTAATAATTTTAAAGTATTGCATTTGTGTCATTTTAGTCTCCAAGATGAAGTGAGTATTTCAGAAAAAATTAAAGATTCATTTGGAGTTTTTTTTTATTTTTTTTTTTTTTTTATATTTGAGACATGACAAAGAGAAATAATGTCTCTCAGAAATCATTTTTTTTAAAATAAAAAATAACTGAAGCACTTAATAAAACATTTTTTTAATATAAATCTAATTAAAAAATATTAAAATTTAAAAGATACTTAAAACTAAATTAAGTATTATTATTATTATTATTATTTTTAATTGAAATTTACCTCTCCCTTAAACTCTGGCTCCAAAGGATTAACAAGCAAAACTGCTTCTGGTGGAACAAGTTCTTCTCCTCTTCCAGGTAATCTGTCATCAGGGAGAGGCATAAATCTTTGTCTATTATCAGACACCACCATGTAATGAAACCTGCAAAAATATAATTTCTCAAAATCATAATAATTAATTAACAAACAAGATTAAGTAAGAGATTAGTCATAATTAAGGTTAATTAACCCTTACTTATCTTTACTAAGCTTGTAAACAGTCCTTATTTGAGGTATGTTGAAAGCAGGCCACTCCTGTAAGTGTTCAAAGATGGTGTAGGAGTAGAATCCTGAGGAATTACAAAGCATCACATACCTGCACAGAAATATTGTGTAAATGTGATTAACCAATTATTAATTACTATTAATTAATTAATTAATTATGATGGTTGACTTCAATCTTATATATTAACCTACCTCTTGTCAATATTAAGAGGTGCTTTCTCTCCTTTGAGAGATGGATCCCACTTACTTGTGAATGAGATTTCAACCTGTTTATCATTTTTCATTATAACACTAAAACTTGTTCCCACAATCCTGCACACCATTAATTGAAAACCACCTTCATCATTGTTATTTACACATGGAATATTTCTAACACAATATAATCTTAATTTACGAAAGGCATTTAAAATACCTATAGTTAATCTTTATCTAAATAACATTTTCTAAATGTAATGTTTTCACCAACAAAAGAAAGGGTATGCAAGTAAATCAAAAGCAATGATTTTCTCTCAACTCCTTTCCTTTTACTAACCAATCATTGGATGGAACATTCATCAGGGAAAGAACGCTAATGATAGAAAATTTAACATGTAATATTAGATTCATTAGATTCTACTACTGGGTGTTTTGTTTTTGGAAGGGATTCATTTAAATATTTAATAACAATGAGATACAAATCAAATTGATAACCAATATGAACAATGATAATAATAATAACAATAAGACAAATGAAATTCAAATATACCGAGTCTTCGATGTAAAATTTTAAGACAATAAATTTATGTTTTCTTTTTATATATTGTTCAACTTTTTTATCATCTTTATTATTTAATGTAGATTTAAATGGTCCTCTATAGTTTATAGTTTCTCTTAGAAGTAAGTCAAAGTTGTCGCATGTGATATTAATTGTCCCATGATAGAGGTTAAGTATGTCAAGTTACAATTGAATCGTGGCGTTTGGACTAATAACTATAGTATTTGGTCTAGTGATAAATGCTTGATCCTAGATCCTAATAATTGGTATCAGAGTCAATGACATAAGTTTGATTCCTGGTAGGTAATTGCTAAAAGAGAAATTGTTGCAGGTGACATCAATTGTCTCGTAATAGATGTCAAATCACAATCAAATCGTGAGTAAAAAGAGATGTGCCTAGACTAATGATTTTAATAATAAACACTCAATCTTAACAAAATTCAGCATCAATTTAAATTTTTTTCTTCAATCTTTCGAGAGCTACTTGACATAATTGCGTCAGATCATAAAATAGGCAATATCTCGAATGCATTGTTGCAGTAAATAAATACAAAGATAATTCTTCAAACGAAAATTATAACCATGTACCGTTCAAATGTTCCGGTGGTTCCTGTACTTCCAGCTACACTCCAAACAACGTCCCAATACCTATGAATTAATTATTCAAATAACCATAACTGAGAAAAACACTCATCAAATCTGAGTCTGAGTACGCACATACATACCCTCTATCTCCAATCTTGTTACGAGTTTCAAGCAGATTATCAATGCCATTATATTGAATTCTGGTAACAAATCCTCCAGGGTTGGATAAATACACTTGCACTATACCATTGTCCATAACCACCTGCAATAATCTCAGAGCATTAATTAATCTGTTATGCAATACCTTAATCGATCATAAAAGTCAGAAAGCAATCTCTCACTTGATCTTCTTCCACATAGAGCTTCACCGTTGGTGATGCCATGGTGATGATCTTCGCCACTTAAAATGTAGTTCTGGTGCAGAGTATTTATCTGATATGCAAGTTCTGGAGTTTCTTCAGAAGAGTCTTTAGTCAGGTTTTTGCTTCAACTAAAAGGCAAGCCTTTTTTTTCTGTCTATTTACTTGTTCGATTTCATGGTCTTATATATGCTTTTACTCAAAGGTAACTATAGGATTTGTGATTTATATACGTAAAACCCTCGGCAAACATCACACTACACATGTTTTATGTCAGGAAAATGTTATTTGACACTAAAATTTATTTTACATCACACTATACATGTTTATGTCAGGAAAATGTTACTTTGACACTAAAATTTATTTTATTCTCATTTAATATTATCCTTCACTATTAAAAAGGATTGTTAAATGATAGTTACAAATATCGAATAACCTTTTTCCTTTTTGTCACGAGATTCTGTAGTGAAGAGAAAGTCATATCTTTGAAATCTGTGTAACACAAGGAGTGTTAGTTGCAAAATATGTAGTATTCCCCTTGTCTCATTGTAACATTCCAAATAATGATATGATATGAATATTGTTGAGGATGTGTTGGGAAATTGTTTTTTGCGTCACCCAATTTCGCACTATCTTTTCTTTATTATGGAAGAGTTTAACGGTTCTTGCAACTCCCAATTTAGCACTATAATATATAATCCAGGCTGTCCCAATGATCACACCCACCATAGCATGTGACAGCAATTTTGTAACATTATATATCTTTAATACAATTTTGATATTTATTTTATTAACTTTCTAATTTTATTTTATTTTAAATAAAAATATTTTGGTGTTCTTACATCGGTACATATTTATTTTATTTCGTTTTTTATATTTTGAACTGGAAAATTAGTTTAGTTTTATTCCATACTATAATAATGATTTTAGATTTAATTCAACTTTTAAGTTTATGATAAATTTATATATTTTTAGTTTAATTTTTATTAAATTTTTGTGATAGTATTAATTTTTTTATATTTTTTAATTGTATTTTTGTATGTTAATATTTAATTATTGGGTTAAATATGTTTTTGTCCCTCAAATTTTAGTAAAATTTGAAATTAGTCTCTTTTTGAAACTTTTGACCATTTTAGTTCTCCAACTTTAGAAATTTGTGGATTTAGTCCTTTTAACCAAATTTTGTTAAGTTTATATGACGTTTCAAGTGGATTTCATGATAGTATTTGTAGATTTAGTCCTTTTAACCATATTTAACCCTTATTTATTCTATTAACCAGTGACCTAATTGTTATTTTGTTGTCACTCTCGGTCACCTCAATTAAGTATGTCGCAATTAAGTGTGTAACTGTATGTAATTATATAATTTATAATTTTATAACCATTACTTATTTTACAATATTCATCATTAATTTTAACTACTACAATTTCTTCGTTTCTTTTCCAATTTACTGAAATAAATACTCAACCTTGTGTATAATTTCTTCACCAATTTTTTTTTACCATCTCTTTGTCAGCAGAGAGATAAAGGAATTTCTAAAAAGGTAAAAAAACCTTAAACGACATTGTTGCGCTAATCAACCACAAGGAAAATTGTGTGTGAACAATGTTACTCTTTACCATCCAAAACCTCCAAAAACGCTTTTGAATTCCCTATTTCTTTGTTAAACCGTGAAACAATTGAACCTGAACTTTATGCTTCCACATAATCAAAATCACCTGAAGTTTCAACATGGTTACTAGGGTGGGAGGAAGAAGTATGGTAAAAATGTTATCATTTATCCTCTATAATGAGGTGCATCAGAGAGGAACAATTCACAATAGTCAAAATTAGGATTCCGTGAATGTGGTTGGAGTCCAACCAGAGATACTACATATTCTACAAAGTTCCCACAAAGGCAAGTATTCCTCCATTGAACCTGCATATTGAGGAGTTGAAGCTAAGATTTAGATGAAAAGTTTGTCAGAACATCATTAGAAAAGATGTTGTCGAAGAGATTTATGAAAGCTAGGAAGGTAGAGAGGTAATTGGGAATTTTTCCAAAGAAGAGATTGCAAATGAGGTTGAAGATCAGTTGCAGAAAAGAAGGGAGAAATTCGAGTAGTCACCGATGATGAAAGTTGTGAAATAAATGATGATTATAAAATTAAGAAAAATATTATAAATTACAGATTATGAAATTATAAATTATAAAATAACATGACGACAATTAAGTAAGGACAAGATCACAATTATGTCACTTATTTAATAGAAAAGTTAAACGAAAAAACTCAACCGAAAAATATAAAATCTTTTAGTATTTTATAGACAACAAAAATTTAATAGGAATTTAATTAAAAATACCCAAATTTAATAAAAATTTAAAACTTAATTACATCATGATTTTATTTTATTATGGTTTTATGTATTTTTTTTGTTTCGAATTTAGTTTCTTGATGATATTTAATTTACAACTTTTTAAAATCTATATAGAATAAGAATTTATCCATGTGATTTTAATATATATGCTAGATGGTAACAATGATCTTCTTTCTAAGTCCTACAAATAAATGAGTCATTCCATTAAAAAAAATAGCAAGCAATATATGTTTTTGTATACAGTGTTGCGACATAATATCTAGAGTGAATATAGTCATAAAGTGTCATCTAATTAGATCTAATTATATTGTAGTAAAAATATGTTATTTATTTGCAAATTCTTCGCTTTTTGAAGTTTTCTCAAGATGTTAGTTTTCATATTCTCTGTTTCAAAGTTTTTATTTATACTTCAATCAATCCTTTTGTTTGTGTGGTTACGAGTGACAATTGACAATACTTCTAAGAGTTAAAAGTGACTTAATAAAATAATATTTGTATTTTTTTTTTTTACATTAAAAGGAGGTATAGGAGATAATTGGGAGTGACTATGAGTACTTATGTATGAGATAAAGTGACAACTACCATCTTCATATTAATGGAGAACCTTCAAAATTAAAATAGGTTTAATTAGTCGAATAATATCCACTTTCGTTCAGATGTGTCATTTTGGTACCCATTTTTAAAGATGTGTCAATTGAGTCTCAACTTTTGAAAAGATGTCTCAATTAGGTCCCTTTCAGAAAAATAAAATTATTAACATCGTTAACGGTATTGATATTTAACATAACTTACAAAATTAAGTATTGATATTTACATTAAAATTTAGTGGTAAAAGTCATGAATAAAGTTAACGGAGTTAATATTTTTTTTTTAAAGGGACCTAATTGAGACATTTTTTCAAAAATTGAGACTTGATTGACACCTTTTTGAAAGCGGGTATCAAACTGACTCATATGAACGAAAGTGAGTACCATCCGACTAATTAAATCATTAAAATATCAATAATTATAGGATTAACACAACTACTCCCTCTACCAACTCATGTATTTGATATAGCATTAATACTTACAACTAGGGTAAGTTGTTATGATGTATGCATTGATGGTAAGTTAGGGTCATATACATACATGAATTGGCTGTGAACCTAACATTAATGGCCTATGTTAACTTCTTTGTCAAGGTATCTCCAATTAAGTCATGTGTTCCTCATTCGATAATGCTTTGATTCCCTAAAAGTACTATATAATACCCACATCAACTCCAATTGCAAAAACAAGTCTAAGGCATTTTGGATGCCTAATGGTTACATATCTTGATGACCATGGGAAAAAAAATTATCCTTAATTGCATTGCTCCTTTACGAAATCCTTCGTAAAACTTGGAACTATAATGTTGAATAAGATGGATTGTCAATGTAGCATTTGTAGCATTTGAGCAATGTATCTTGAATTCAAATAAAAATGTTAAATTTACAATATATACTCTAAAAAACATTTGGGTCTCCTTGAAACTTATGTGTCCTATTGATTTTATGTGGGTCCTTTTTCACTTCCCATGATATTTTTGAGGAGATGGCGGATGAATGTCATCCTTGTTGATCTTATAAGTTGTTGTTTCATCTTTTAATAATCAATTATTATCTTCTATATAGCATAACACAAGGTTTTATCATAATACTTATTAATTGAAAAGAATACTAGAACTTTCTTGTTCACACAAATCTCACTTTCTTTTTATTCATGAATAGACTCTTTGAATGAAAATTAGTTTATCTGAGTCTCTTGAAAATATTTTTCAATGTTGTAGCATGTGTCTAATCATATTTTCTTGAAAAAGATGATAAAAATAAAGACGAAAAAATGTTTTGAAAACACTTACCTAACACCCTAACTTTTATATTTGGATAAATGGAAGCAACCTATCATAAATCAAAACATCTAAAATATTTTAATCCATTTTTCTTTTCTTAAGATATGGGTCTTGATGAAGTAGAAGAATGATGATGTGTATGGTACGATTAGAAAAACAAGAATAAGAAATTTTTGAAAAATATTTAGAATAAAGATTTTTACAATGTTCTCGTAAAGTACCTACCTCATGTATTGGTTTGTTTCTCCGTGATGAATGGTGAAATGTAAACATTTAGTAAAACCTCTTCCTCTTGAGTTGCAATTCCACCTTTGTAATGTGATCATGTTGTTTACATAAATAATCACAAAGATTTCTTTGTGCAAATAACTTGATCATACCATTTAAGAAAATATTCATGTTTTAGTAGAACATTTTTAACTATGTTAAGAGGTTGTTCTGATCGATAAAATCAAATGTTTGCAAAATATCATATGTAACAATGAATAAATAAGGCATAATTCCTATTTTTTTCTTTTGGCCAACCAAAAAGGGCCATACCTTTTTGTAAACATAATTGTAATTAAACACGGAAGAACCTAGATTTTTAGGCTTCTCGAACAGAATTCCTTTTCAAATAGTATGGAAATCACAAAGAACATAATTTACAAATGGATAACGTTTATACTTGGTTTTTTGGTGATTTAACTTCGCTTCAGTTGTATAATTCCAAACTCCATAGTGGACAAATGCAATGACATTGTTGAAGAATCTTTCAGATTTGCAACCATCCATATGTTATTTTGCTTGGGTTGAAGTCTAAGTTTTGAAAACCTAAATGGTCTACCCCTGAAAATATTGTACAATCACATCATCTAGGTAAGTGTATCTTCAATCTTTGAAGCAAGCAATGATGTTAACATTCAACTTTTCCTAATTTGGTTTTGGATAATAGTAAATATCTTGTTTCCCTTTCTCACTTCCATTAACATAAAAGTTTGCTTACAACAAAGGAACAACCAGACAAGAGAAATACTAGAAGATCAACTTCTCCAACAGCTTGCGTTGACAACGTGCACAACATCATTCCTATTCTTGCATTTTATATGAAAGAATTCATTTTGCCCTTTTATTTTGAACATGGACATTTTGACTATTTAAGAAATATTTATTTGATAAGAAAAAAAAATGATATTTTAAGTTTGTACATGCATAACTTTAGTGAAAATGTCTCAAATCTTTGTAGGTGTATGAATGTTGAAATATTTCTTCTTATTCTCTAAGTATGAGGAGTTACTAATAATTTCGAAGGAAGTAAACTCCTAGAAACAACTCATATGAAAGATACAACTTTACTTTTTGAGCAATATGACTTAAATGTGTTAGATTATGAATGGATTGCTTCCAAAGTATCAACATAGTGTTTAATACCAAATTCCTAGTATTTCTTGTGTAAATTTGTCCATAATTTATCATTTTGCAGTAAAACTTTGTTTCAAAGGTATATAATATTTATGGGAATATGGAAAAGTAGTATTATAATTATTAGGAAAAATCTAGAAACTTGTAAGCATTATAGTGATTCTGTGTGAATCATCTACTTGAACCACAAATGCACTAATGAACATCAACTTAGAATTATAGGGAAAATTATACATAGCCTCACCAACGAAGTGAAAATTTCATGAATCAATCCACATAAAATTTTAGTATTCTAAAAGGGGAAAAACATAACCTTAAGTCCGGAACTTGATCTTCGTAGTGTATTTTTGTCCAATGACGGAAAACATAAACTTATGGATGACACTATGTCTTATTCTCACAACAGTCAATCATCATGATGATATGACACATGTTACTTTAATGAGTATTTTCACTCATTCAGAGGTACTGTAAATTACTTTCTTCATCTAAGTCAACACTCTAAGTTCCTCAATTGCGTAAACAAGTGCTTATGCCCCAATCACATATAATGGTCTCCTGGTTCGACACTATATAAACTTGTGCTCAGTTTTGTTAATCGAATTACCTTTTTGTTTATTCAATGAAGGAATGGGTGCCAAGACACATCCAACTTCATGTTTCCCATGTTGCTTGCCTTTGTGTTGAGACAAACAAATATATGTCCAAGAGATCCTAAGGCATTGACTGTCATTTCCTTTGTTGAGGTGAGATTGTTGCAATGTGCACCAATATTTCCCATTTATCTTGTGCACATCAAATGTCAATTAAGAAAAATTGTTGTAGTGCAAAGGCAACCAACAAATAGCCTACCTTTAGGTATACATAACTCTTGTGGTGTGCACCCTCAAAAGCTCTTAATTTAATATCACACCACATGAATGATGGCATAAACATTATTAAAGTGAAATAGTTTATGGTGCGACAATCAAGTTATGCCTTCTATTTCAATTACTTTATGAGTTCATTAATGATGGACACATGATTGTTCATTTTAAATATTTTGATAGAAGAACACCTTCATATAGAACTGTATAATTTTTTTAATAATTTTTTATATGTAGTATATGTTTTTGTATGTCACTAGTGCAAAAAATACATTTTATAGCTTAATTTTTATACCTGTTCTAATTCATTAGATATAAAAAAGAGGTGGTAAACAATGTTGATAACTTTTAAACCGGTTTTAACTCCAACCGATATAAAACTCTTAAAAAGAAATATTTAATAACAATTATATTTTAAACTGTTATAGAAATAAAATGTGATCGCAATTTTGCAATAATAAAAGTTTTATTCCACACCGTATTGTCCCTGTAACGGTATAGAAGTGAAATGTTACTCTTTGATCTTTCCCGCTTCTCGCGTTCCCTGCTTCAGAGCCATTCTTCCTCACAAAGTCAGGTCTTCCCATGCTTTGCGCTTTTCCTTCTTCCTCTCGCGTGCTCTCGTTGATGTTCCCGTCGCCACTGGTGGTGCTTGTGATGCATTCCTCCCTTCTTCCTCTCTCGTGTTGTCATTGACTGTTCCCGTCGTGATTGGTGGTGCTCGTGATGCATTCCCTTCTTCCTCTCGTGCTCTCGCATTCTGCTATGATGGTGGTCTCTCATTGCTGGTAAATTTTATCCTCGTTTAGGGTTTTGGAGACGCAAAACTCCCCTTCGATGACCAATACTCGTCTCTCCGACCACCGTCGCCACGTGTTCCATGAAAACCCTCTCCTTGAAACGTTAAATCTCTTAGCCTAGAAGAATACGACCAATTTGTGACTTATTATTAACTAGTATTGGTAGTTCAAAGGGTGAATTTGTATTGAACAGGGTAAGAGATTTTTTATGGACAAAACAATTAGAAGCTCTTAAAAAAAGAGTAGCAGAAGAAAGGCTAATTAGGAGTGTTACTTGCTTTCATATTTATGCTAATTAAGAGAATAATCTTACATGAATGAATTGTTTTCATTCCTCTGTGTTTATGATTTTCATCAACAAGGTAAGGCTTGTGCATGCTATATATTTTGTGACTATTTTATCTTTTGAAAGGGGTTTTCATCACCTAAATTGAACTTTGTTCTTTTGTTGATTCCTTTTTTACAATTATTATGCAAGTAACTCTAAAGTTTCCTCCAGGCAATTGATCAAAACAGGTGCAAGATTTTATACAAGATGTTGAACAAAGGTGTCTTTGATGTTATCAATAAATGCATTTCAACCGGTAAGGAAGTATGTGATGTACCTGAAGCTTTTATTTCCCTTTTTTTTCTCTCAATCTTATGATTTAGGTTCTATGATGGTAACATGGTTTGGATAATTGATTATGTGATCTTAAGGCATCATATTAAGTGTATAGGCAAGCAAAACTTTGTTTTCTCTCTTTTAAAGAGAAAACTAAAATTTGTATTAAAGTGTACTTATCGTATTGTTTTGTCTATTCTCTTTGTTTACCTATATGATATATTGGTGAAGAATTATAGAAATCTCTGGGCTAGGGATTATTGATACTTTCTGGATGGATGTTTTCTTAATTTATTTGTTAGATACGCACAACAAAAATGCAGCTTGTAATATATTGCTGATAAATTATCTTGAACAGTTTCTTGATTCAAATTTATTTAATTTTATGAACTACGTTCTATGATCTTATGATATCAGGGACAAAGCTAGATTTATCCAAGGAGACTTCTGATTTGAAAATGGATACTGCAAGCATAATAAGACAATGGTAGAAATATGGGCAAAGAAAGAAAAGGGGAATCTTATGAGGTTCGCATTTGTTCTTACCTCTTTCTCATCTACTAAAATGCTTGTAAAAATCTTATGAGGTTGCAATTGATTTGCTCATTTTCATTTGCGGTACTCTTCTTTGACACGGTAAAATCAAGTAAAATTAACAAACTAGTAAAATTAAACCAAACATGTCTATTTATTGAGAAACTGTCAAGAAACACACAGATTTATTGGTTGCATGATTAGTTCAAGTACAGGCATAATACAATCATTTTTTTTCAAATTACCAATACTAGTTTTACAAGTCTCACTTATAGTGCAATTCATCACCACTTTAGCACAATTTAATTTAACTTGCTATAACTCCAGCACCAAATCTACAATATAAAAAATTATGAATGAGTAACAATACGTAATCATAATCTAATTGCTTTAGTCGTGCATGTATTATGATACTTCATGATATATTAATTTGCATTCATAAATATGCTCAGGATTAGTTTGAGATTGATTTTATGTTACATCTTATAAAACATTTTAATCGAAATACTTATTGATAAGGTGTTTGTGTATAATTTGTAGGATGTGTTTAGGTGGTGGGAAAGAGAATCAATACTAGAACCCTTTTTATCTTGATAAGTGTCCAATATATGATCTAAGTAATTGGCAATAATGTTGAAAATATTAGAGGAAATTTAGAAAAAATGCTTTGGAAGATAATACAATCAGAACTGACACACAAACCTGCCCTCCGGCTTAAACAACAATACGACTCTACAAAATTTTGTTATGCCTCCCCACAATTTCACATCCTCTTATTTGACAGTTTTCTTTTCTCTGTTTCACAACAATACTCAACACTCCCTTGATTCAACACTCCCTTGATCCAACACTCTTGCCCCCTCTCTTTGTTTGCCTTGTCATTTTTTACTGTATTTTGTTGTTGAGATGAGACTTTTTATGAATATGTAAAATGGTGCTAATGGAATATATTTATCAAATTTGTGTGTGAGGAATTGCATTCTAGAGGTATGTACTTACACTCTGTGTCTGTTCTGATCCAGTGCTCATTATTTCCAGTTGAGCTACTGCTTATTTGCCCAAGCTGTGGTGGGTTCCAATTGATCGTATGGTGTTGGGACCATTCTCTTCATTTGGTATCTGGATGAAATTTTTTGCCTTTGCCTGGATTTATGGGCTTCCCATTATCAAATTCATGGAAGAATTCATGAGAAACATTTTGCATCTCATCTTTGTGGGATTAAATGAAATCTTTTCAGTTTATGGGGCTTTGAGGATAGACTTTTATGTGAAACAAACGTAGAACTTGCATAACCTGATGAATGAATCAAATAATTTATTTAAAATCTCTGATTTTAAAAAATAAATACAAATACACTTTATTTAAAATCTCTGATTTTGTTATTTTTTGAAGGAAAGTATGGTTGGGCTGCCCCTTATCTTAAAGATGCAGCTTTATTTTTGGACAAGTTACGGGAAGGCTATGTTGAGGTGTGTCTAATCACTACAGTATTCCTCTAATGCTAGAATGGCTTTTGTACTTAGAACCCTTTAATGAATGTCCTAAACATTATGATGATGGGATGCTATAGTATACGGTTTCTAATTTGGTTACTTGTCTAGAAGAGGATACTTTTTAAAACACATTTTTGAGTGCATTTTATTAGGGGTTGAGATTAATTACAAATTTGTTTGATCCTTTCATTTGTCTGTTCCATTTATTCTAGTTTTTATGTAATAAATTTGAACCAATAATATAATTTTTATCTATTAGAAATGTGATTAGTATTATATTTCATATAAACTTTAGATTGTATTTTATGTGAATATTAAATTGAATGAAATTTGTTGTCTGAATGTTTTGGATAATTATTTACAGGTTTTGTATGTGGTAGGAAGCATAAACGAATTTCTCAAAAAAATAAAAATCATTTTTTATACCGGTTAAAGTCATAAGGGGTATAAAAGGTGAAACTTTTTATACCGGTTATAGAACCAATATAGAAAGTTCAAACTTTCTATACCGCCTATATCTATACCGATTCCACAACCGGTATAAAACACTTTTTTAACCGGTATAAAAAGGGTTTTTGCACTAGTGTGTACTATAAAGTTTTATACGTGATATATGTTTTTGTACGTACCATGCCCCCTAACTAAACAAACACAGTAGTAAAAAGGTATTGATTTAGTAAATGGAGTGATAATAAAACAAGTGGGAAAAATAATTTCTATATATGAAATGAAATAAATTAACAACATTTTTTCTCATTTCCTTTGCTTTGTTTGTTCTATGTTCTTTTTACACTTCTACATACAAGACTTTTGTAATCTTCAAGGTTCCAGATCTAGCTTGATGCTTCCCATTCTGCTTGGGCTAGTGCTGATACCATATAACAATAGACATGAGCAACAAAAACTTTGTCTAATAGTGTCTGAGGCACAAGCTCCTTTGTTTAAGGGGGTTTTCTTAGTGTGCACCAATATTTCTATTTAGCCTATGCACATAAAAAGGAAATTAAGAAAAATTGTAGTAAGCGGAACAAAAAAATAGCATACCGTTAAGTCTACATAAGTTTTATGGTCCACCTTCTTAAAAGCTCGTAACATAACATCACACCACCTACATGATGGAATAAACACTACAAGAAATATGAATATTATCTATGCCAAAAATTCGTAGGTAATGTGTAATTTTCGTAGGTAATTGGATGTTATCTACAAATTATCTACGAAGAAAATTTCGTAGGTAGAATGCTGGTAGGTAACTTTATCTACGAAATATATGTTCGTAGGTAACTTACCTACGAACGTTATCTACGAAATCGCAGCGTAAGAAATTATCTACGAAAATTGTTCGTGGAAAAAATATTTGAATTATCTACGAAAGATTTTCGTAGATAAATTACCTACGAAGATTTTCGTAGACAAATTATCTATGAAGATTTTCGTAGATAACTTAAATATAAAAAAAGAATTGAAAAAGATTTTGAATTTATGGAACAATATATAGAACTCAATGCAATAGTTAATAAAATATGATTCTTAGCTTAGTGGTAGAGCATTTATCTACTCTCCAAAGGGTCATGCGATCAAATCCACTTTGGCCACTTTTTTATAATATTATAAGGGAGGGGAAAAAAATCATCTAACAACTAACTATCTCAATCTCAAGTAATAAAAGTTTCAATCATGCAATAACATTCACCACACAAATTCCTGGTATCAAATAAAATATGTAAAGAATTAGAATACTACTAGAATGAAATAAATGTAAAATGTAAAGAAAAAATAAAAAAAATATGTAAGATAACTTGCAGAATTCATTTAATCAACAATTTAGAGTTACATCACCATATAAAAGTTTAAATTGTATAAAACATAAGAAATGGTGTGTTTTAATACAATCTACAAACTTTAGCCAAATTCTTCAAAGTCGCCCGTGTGAAATAGTAGCAATTAGCTAAGCACGATAATTCTGACTAAGACCCTTTTTATGAGGCAAAGAATAAAACTACTTTAAATAAGAAAGTCATAATTTTCACGGTCATTAAATGCGAATTTAACCTTTTGTTATTGGTTAGAATTTGCTTTCTCTTTGATATGAATTTGAGCTTTCCGAACCTACAAACCATAAGCAACCACATAATTGTTAATGAGTTTCTGTAATCGTTCATAAGAGAAACGAAACAGTGTATATTACTTCAAAGTTGCTATTTACTGGACATAATACAAACTCGTTTCTTAAGTAGACGGAGTGCATTATGTGGTTTAATTTTGTTGGATGAAAATGAAACCAAAGAAAGTGAAACAAAACCGTTTCATTCCATGTCCAAGCGTTGTAAAGCATACCTCTTTTTCTCAATCATATCTCATCGTAATAGTAGCCAAGATCAATGTTTGAACCACCGTTTCACTCATCATTCCACTCCACATTCCCTACACCAACAATAAATATTGTTACCATGATTCCAAAGGATGAATACTTTCATTATAACATCTTTGGCACCTTTTCATTCATAAACAAACTCACGGATAGATGAATATACTTATGTAAGAGTGGATTCGGCATTTAAGTGGTGTCAAAGTAGGATATGATAGACTTACGACAATACTCGAAGAACGAAACCATCCAAGGAGAACCCCCAGAGGTATTCCAACCAAGTAGTAACTGCCAATGTTTATATATGCCATTGTTGCCTGACGACCAGATCCTACTGCCACCCCTGAAGAGAAACAAATACCAGAAAAAAGCACAATGTCAAATTGAAATTTGAGTTGAGTGCTTATACTATGGGGTGTGTTATATACTCTTTCACTTGAAAGAACTGGTTGAATGCAGTTAAGAAGAACAGTAAAAGCTAACAATGTTGCCAGATCATTGACCATTTGGATAACTAACGAGCTCGATGTAAAGATCAAGGCGATGTTTGGCGTTTATCTGCAACGCTCGTGGGTTGTTTTGTCCCTGTCCTCGATTCTGATGCTGCCAGTGTTCGTGTTCGCGATGCCGCTGTTGAAGTTGGTGGGGCATCCCGTCGTGGTGGCGGAGCGGGCGTGGCTGGTGGCGGTCTGGTTGATCCCGTTTCACCTAAGTTTCCCGTTTCAGTTCACATTGCAGCGGTTCCTGCAGTGCCAATTAAAGATCGATATAGCTGCTTGGGTTTCAGGGGCGCGATGGGCTTTTTGATCATGTTAACTAGGATAGGGAAGACGAGGGAGTGATAATCAAACAAGTGGGAAGAGTAATTTTAATATGTGAAATGAAATAAAGTAACAACATTTTTCACATTTATTTTGTGTAGTCTGTTCTTTGTTTTTTTACATATATACATATTATGCTTCTGGATTCTTCAAAGTTCCTGATCCAGCTTGATGTTTCCCATGCTGCTTGTGTTGGTGTTGATACTAGATAGCATGAGCAACAAAACTCTGTACAAAATTTTCTACGGCTCTGACTCTCCTTTCCTTTCTTTAGGGGAAGTTGTATTAATGTGCACCTATGTTTCCCGTTTATCCTAAGCAAATCAAATGTCAATTAAGCAAAATTATTGTGCAAAAAAACTAAAAAGCTGCCTACCTTTTGGTCTACATAAGTCCTATGGTATACATTCTCAAAAGCTCTTAATCAAACATCACACCATATGCATGATGGCATAAACATTATTAACGTGAAATATTGTATGGTGTGATGATCAAGTTATGTCTTCTATTTCAATTTTAACTAAAAAAAATTATATATAAAAAATCTAATTTGACACCCCTAAATTTTGTGTCCATGTTTCGCCATTGTGGTCAGCCTTCTTAAAAGCTCATAACTTAACATCAAATCACTTGAATGATGGCATAATCGTTATTAGCAAGACAGTTTTGCAGTGTATCCATCCGCAGGTAAACTGATATTATTGATAACATCGTACCTCCGAACTCCAAGTTTCTTAATTGCGCGAACAAGTGCTTCTACCTCAATGGCATATAATGGTCTTCTTGTTTGATGTTGTACAAACTTGTGCTCAGTTTTGTGAATCAAATTACCTTGTTATTTTTTCGGTTGAAGAAATAGGCATCGAGACACCTCTATCTGGATGTTTCGGTGTTGCTTGGTGCTCAGACCAGAAAACATTAGTAGCCAAAACTCTGTCCAAGAGCTCCTTAGGCACTGACTTTCTTTTCTATTGTTTAGGGGAAGTTGTTGTAATGTGAACTAATGTTTCTCATTTATCCTGTGCATATCAAATGTCAATTAAGCAAAATTGTTATGCAAAGGGAACTAAAAAATAGCATACCTTTTGGTCTACATAAGTCTTATGGTAAGCACTACCAAAAGCTCTTAATCTAACATCACACCACATGTATGATAGCATAAACATTATTAATGGTGAAAATACTTTGTGATGCGATGATCAAATTATGTCTTCTATTTCAATTACTGTATTATTTAAAACATTAGAATTATTTTTTTGTATAATTTTTTGTACATAATATATGTTTTTGTACGTACCATGCCTTTAACTAAACAAGCATACTTGTAAAATTGCAAAAAGATACGAGCATAGTAAATGGAGTGATAATCAAACAAGTAGAGAGAGTAATTTCCATATGGTGAAATGAAATAAAGTAACAACACTTTCCATATTTCCTTTACTGCTCTATGTTCTTTTTACATTTCTACACACTAGGATTTTGGAATCTGCAAGGTTCCAGATCTAGTTTGATGCTTTAAATGCTACTTGGGCTGGTGTTGATACCAGATAGCATGAGCAACCAAAACTCTATCCAATACTGTTTGAGGCATGGGCTATCATCTCCTTCGTTCAGGGGGGTTTGCAGTGTGCATCAATGTTTCCATGTATCATGTGCACATGAAATGACAATTAAGAAAAATTGTAGTAAGATGGAACAAAAAAATAGCATACCTTTAGGTCTACATAAGTTCTATGGTTCGCCTTCTCAAAAGTTCGTAACTTAACATCACGCCACCTACATTATGCAATAAACGTTATTAGCAAGACAATTCTGCAGTGTAACCATCCACAGGTAAGCTGATGTTATTGATAATATTGTACCTCCAAGTTTCCAAATTCCTTAACTACGTGAAAAAATGCTTCTACCTCAGTCACATATAATGGTCTTCTTGTTTGACGTTGTACAAACTCGTGCTCAGTTTCATAAATCAAATTACCCTGTTATTTTTTTATTGATGAAATAGCCATCGATGCACGCTATCTAGATGTTTCCCATGCTGCTTGCCTTAGTGCCGGGACAAGAAAACATTAGCAGCCGAAACTCTGTCCAAGAGTGTAAAGGAAATAAGTAAAAAGAATTTTGTGTTTTATTTTATTGAAAGAAATAACATAAATATATACAAGAGAGAGTATCTATAATTAATATATACAATCCCTACAGTTACACTATTATTCCTATAATAATGCAAAAACGTGCAAAACAAATCTTGTAATCCATTTATTTTAATAATTAAAATATTTTCTCATGATTTAATTTCTAACACCCCCCTCAAGTTGGAGAGTGAATATCAAGAACTCCCGACTTGTGCTTCATGGTAGAGAAAGCTTCTTTTTCCAGTGGTTTAGTGAACACATCAGCAAGTTATTCAACAAAAGGTACATCTTTTGTTGCAACTGAACCATCTTGAATCTATCACGAATGAAGTGGCAATCCATCTCTATGTGTGTAGTTCTTTCATGAAATATCAGGTTAACCGTAATGTGTAAGGCGACTTTATTGTCACAATACAACAATGCCGGTTTAGGATGCAATATCCGTAAATCTTTCAACAATGACCGTAACCAAGTCAACTCACAATAAGTACCCATCAATGCTTTATATTCAGTTACTACTTAGGATAGAGAAACTGTCTTCTGCCTCTTTGTTCACTAAGAGATGAGGGAGGATCCCAAAAAAACACAATAACATGTAGTTGATTTTCGGGATACAGGGCAACCTCCCCAATCTGAATCACATAAAGCGCACAAAGACAAATCATTTTGTGAAGGAAAAAACAGACTTTGACCTGAATTATTCTTCAAATATCGTTGCACACGCATTACAGCTTTCATATGAGGCATGCATTGAGCGTGCATGAATTTGCTTAGTATGTGTACCGCATAGGTGATATCAGGACGAGTAATTGTCAAATAAATTAAGCGACCAATAACTTGCATATACACTGACGAGTCCTTTAAGAATTCCCTTTCATCGAAAAGTTTTGTATTTTATTCCATGGGAAAATCCACGGGCTTAACTCCAAGACACCCACCATCTTTGATAATTTCCACAGGACAAACTTAAGATCATCCAAATCTTTTATCCGAAAATGATTGTGTGGGAATTGTTTAAGACTAGATATTGCAATAGGGTCATTACTAGTTATGAGAATATCATCGACATAAATCAACAAAGTTGTAAATGACTTGCCTTTTGTGAGTAATCTGCTTTTGATTGAATAAAATCAGCAGCTTGAATAACTGTAGAGATTTTGGCAAACCATTGACGAGAAGCTTGTTTTAATGCATATAAGGACTTATTAAGGCGACACACAAGATTCTCCCCCTGTCGCTGAAACCCTATAAGAAGGTGTGTGTGTGTGTGTATATATATATATATATATATATATATATATATATATATATATATATATATATATATATATATATATATATATATATATATTTCTTCGAAAAGATCACCATGAAGAAAAGCGTTATGGACATTAAGCTTATTATTTCCATAAGTGTGGTCCATTTCTCAAGCAATTTCATAATTGTTGCATAAATTTTGATACAGTAACCTCATATAATTGATAACTATTTATTATGGACAAAGAACTCTATAAATTTCACATGTGTTTTGGGTCATCAAACATATGCTCTCTTCTACTTTATGTTATTCCGTCAAAGTTTAGAGAGTGAGAATTTGAAATAAAAAACACATTAAAATATTCTAGTCACAATGACCATGTTTTAATTGTTGATGAACTAACATGTGATATCTATTAAAAAAAAGTGCATTTAGGAACGTTTCCTAAAATTATCGTATTAAATATATTTTATCCAACAATTCTAACTTATATTTTTAAACCTTAACTTCTTATGATCTAAATAAAATATACCCATCTTATAACCAACCCATATTAAAAAATCACATTTTACCAGAGGGGAATAATAACTACCAACTGCGTGTGCAATCATTTTATTATTACTGACATTATAACCAAGAACCCAATTGAGTCATACACAAACCTATAAAAAAGACAATTTATTTCACAAATACGACTTATCCAACCTGTTTAACATACGGACCGATCCACTTAACTACTTCTAACAGTACAGTAATATATAAGAAAGGGAAGCGACAGAACGACAGTAATATATATTCTGTACATAACGATTATCATCTTCTGTCGTATATTTCTTTCTCTGATTCTGTCAAAGGAGATCTTCCAAATGTAATGAACAGCCATGTTTTGGATCCTTGTTATGTAGTACTCAGAGAAAGAGAGATGACAAATGACCTTTCACACATGGTCAAGATTCTTTAACAGAATTCTTAGCAGAGCGTTCCATTTCTAGAAATTACCATCAGAATGAATAAAAAGGAACAGAAAATCTCCTGAAATATTGAAATATTTTCAACAAAATGAAGCATATAACTAAATATATTTTATATAATGACAATGCCGATGTGTTCTCCACTTCTACTACATTAGCAAAAGTATATATCACACGGCTTCTGGTGCAGGGGAATGAATTGTACAGAAAATGCAAGATCCTAAAAGGTTTTGGTTTCGTTGCTAATGCACATCACTGGGCTCTGCCTTCCTCTGTAGAAAAAAAGATCCCAGTATGACAGCAATACCGGTGATGGCTATAGTGAAAAGAAGGCGTTTAGTTGAGAAGTCATTCTGCGGCCTTCTTCTAGCTCCTTGATCTCCCTCGGTTTCCCTCACATTCCTTCAGACAAGACATAAGAAATGCATTAATTGTAAGCGAGAGACACCTTGTGAAGCATGAAAAATGATAGAAATAAATCATACAACAACGATATGCACAGAGGGTGGCGTATCATGATTCATAAGACATTCAACTACAACACAAGCACTTGTTGAAACCTTTATTAAAATGACGAAATCAACTTCAAATGTTGATGTTCTCAGACAGATGATAAGTTGATAATTACTTGCTCATAACTTCGAGCAGTATGTCCACGATAATGAATAGCATTAAATTACTGTGATACATTAAATCAATATAAGCTCATTCACACAATGCTATCTACTTTTACAAGGGAATGTGGACGGTTATAACAGTGTGATATTATATCACAACCACTAAATGACGGGTCTTTGCTACTCTCTCTAGTAATCGACTTGTAAATTACTTAAAAATGTTTTTATGCTACCTACTTTATCCCAATAGTAGAATATTTCAGCCACTTTTACTTGGGAATGTGGACCGAGTTAGAACAGTTTGTTATTACATCACAACCACTAAATGATGGACTTTTGCTACATCCTATAAATGATATAGATATGTTTTTAGTCTCTATAAATAACCAGATTTTGTTTAAAGTGATTTAAATAGCTATTTTTGCACCACAAACAAAATAAAAAATTCATTATGACAAAAAAGTTGAGAGCTTTTATTAGGGACCGAGAACATACTTAAACTCTGTAAATATACATCTTAGCACTCATCTGTAGCTACATTTATAAAGGGGATATGCTATTTTGCAAACACATTTTCTATATCTCATTTTACCACTATAACTACCACTATGATTGTCCTCCCTAAATCTTAATTTACATTTTCTAAATCATTCACATCTTCCAATAGCACAACACATCACAAACCACCAACTATTTATTATGTAACAACCATTATCATTTTTTTTTTATATTTTATGAAAATACAGAACCACAGGGTGCCCCTTTTGCACTAGTCTAAAATAATTTCGTTACTACAGCAGCAATACAATGTTTATACTAACAAATATTAATAGGGAAATTATGATGATAATTGCTATGCAATGAAAATGGAGGAAGTGAATTTCTGCCGATTGCACCATCATGTAGCTCAGGATTACAACCAAAAGCCCCCTCCTTCGTAAAGTGGCCGAAGGAATAATGGAAACAGTGAAATTATTTAACAAAATCCCGACTAAATAGTCTTCTTGTGCCAGCCAGCCAAAATAAACAAGGGTATTGTACTTTTCATGAACCAACTCTCCAGAAAAGCTTTAACTGTTTGCCCAAAGCACAAGAATGATTTCTATAGCTAATAGCATGGACAACATATAGGACCCCCTTACCTTGTGCTAAAATTTAATGCATTTTAAGGAGAATGGGTTATCGATGATAAACTTCTGGACAGCATATCTATAACAGCTATATATATCTTGTGAAGGGAATGCCAAAGAAAGCAAAAGAGATAAGACCCTCTTTTTATGTTTCAGATACACATGACATGTTCAATGCAAAGTTCATAAGATGTGACTGCATTGTACCAAAAACCAAAAAGGGGAAGGCTGTTGGATAACAAGTAGATTGAGAGAGATGCTGAATATAAAAATGATTATTAACATGAGCACCAAGGACCAAGTACTTCCACTGGTCTAAATAAAAATTCCAACACCTAGAACAGGACGAGGACAGGCCAGTGTGAACAAAATGGGAGTGATGGCATGACAAGGAAGGAAGTATGATAGGATGCATGACATTGACTCTGATGACATAGCTCAATGCTTCATGGCAGGATAGGCATTGGAACTTGATTGTTTTCAGCCCAAAATCCCACAAGAACTATTTTGCAGTGTCATGAACTAACATTCTCAAACATTTATGTTGTTGGGTGAAAGCACATGAACATTTTACATTTAATAATAGTACTGAAATGCAATATAAATATAAAAAAGAAGAATTAACATTATAGTATATTTGGGTAGAGAATTTTTAGGGAGTAATTCATTTTTATTGAGAATTTGAAATATTTGATGACAATATTTTGTTTGGAGAAAACATCTTAAAATAAATTGAAATTTTAGGAATTTATGAGAATAATTTGATTATTTAAAATTAGAGAATTTCAAATATTACCTTAAAAGTAAGAATTTGAAATTGTTTATACTCTCTCTTCTACTAAATTTATGTCTCTTCTCTTTATTTTCCTTCTTTGTTTAAGCCTCGGTCAGGGTAGCTTCAAGCAGATTTAGCTCAGGTCACTGTTGGTTCAATTAAGGTCTTGGCGTTCACCTAGATTGAGGTCCAAGTGTCGTCAGCTCGACATCACTTTTATGACAGATGTGAACAAAGTTTCTCTCATGTGAAAGTCGACTGCAGTTATTTTTTGGTTGCAATCACCAAGGTTTCTTTTTGTGCTGCGATAGTTCCATGATACTTCTTAGTTGACGTTGGTGTTTTCTTTGACAACATCAACATTGTTTTTTGAATGACGTCAAACATGAATCTTTTGGTTGGCATCACCTGGGATTATTTTCTGTTAATGTTAGTCAGGGTTGTTTTTTGACCAATGTTGATAAAAAGTAGGTCAAGGTTATTTTTCAACCAACATTAATTAGGGTTATCTAGACCAAAATAGGTAGCCGATGATGCTAGCCAAAGTTTTTATTGACATCGATGAAACTATTTTTTGATTGATGTAAGTAAGAGTTTTCTAGTAGACTTGATAGAGTTTATTTTTGATTAACATTGTTAAGAGTATTTTCAGGCGAGAGCTACTTTTCAATTGATGTTTGTCAAGGCTTTCCTGGCCAATGTCGATGGAGTTATTTTTCAGGGGATGTCAATCATATTTTTCTTTGGGAGTATGTAGTGGCTATTTATATCGATGTCTATAGGTAATTTTTTTTTTTTCAATCAATGTTACTTGTGTTATTCGATGGTAATTCTTGTATTTAGTAATTTTGAATTGTCTTATCCAAATAAGACATTTGAAAAACTAAACAATTTGAAATGAACAATATTCTAATTCAATGTTTTTGAATGTTCTGGAAAGTATAAAATTCCTATCCAAACACAAGGTTAGGAGGCTCAATTTCTAGCTATATGAAATGTTTTGGATCAACTTAACCCAGCTTAAACTATAAAGTGGGAGGTTCAATATTGGTTTTATATCTATTCAAGTAAGAAAACTAAAAATTTAATAATTTTGGATTGTCTTATCCAAATAAGACATTTGAAAAACTAAACAATTTGAAATGAACAATATTCTAATTCAATGTATTTGAATTTTCTGGAAAGTATAAAATTCTTATCAAAACACAAGGTTAGGAGGCTCAATTTCTAGCTAAATGAAATGTTTTGGACCAACTTAACCAAGCTTAAACTATAGGGTGGGAGGTTCAATATTGGTTTTATATCTAATACACCCATTCATGCAAGATTCCATTGGGATTTTATAGATGAATAATGCCCACTGCACCTAGATCTAAAGTTCAACTTGATTATGAATGGGGTGGCAAGGAAAAAGATCACAACCACTTGATCATAGAGCTGCTGGTACCATTTCAAGGACCAATACTCCTTACAGCTTAACATGTTGAATGAAGACCCGAGACTGGATTTATGTCTGCTACATGAAGTAACCAAACCTGTAGTGTAAGTTGAAGCTTGAAATGGAACAGCTACACAAGCATTAACTCTACTAATAACAGGGTCCTGCCAAGCAGTGCAATCATGCACTTAATACTTGCACGTGTGGCCCAATATTAGACACAAGTAGAGGACAATAGGGATACCCGATCTCCTTAACCCTCAGAATGGATGATAGCAAGTAAAAAATGGAAAAAAAGTGTAGAAATATATATGCATAGTGAGGAAGAAATATGCATACTATAATGAGATTGCTAGATTTTGGTCTATGAAAAATAACCTAATAATCCTACAACTGGGAAATTGTGAACAAAGTTATAAAGTATTTAGAGGTTGTGTTCACAAAAATGCTGTAATTTCCTACCTTGAAGAGCCCACAGAAGTATCTTGGATAATGCCATTGCACCGGGCTTCATGGCTGAATCTTTCACGAAGTCTAACATATTTGTTACAAATGTGACAAAGTTCTGTTCGATTCCCACATACTTCCTGAGAGGTACAAATATCAAACTGATATTAGAGCAAAAGTATACAAGATCTTCTCAGCTTGAAAATTCTTTATAAACACTACCTGATGCTCGGCCAGATCAATTGCTGGCAATGGAAACTCACAGAACTCACAAGTGACAATCCTTTGAGGGCAATTTTCACCTTTATGGATATCTAAAATATCACGCTCCATTGTCTCATTGCATAATGAACAAGAAACCTGCGCCAAACCATCTCAGTTTAGAACTAAAACAAAGGTGGATTTTAAATCTGACTTTAAGACAATTACAGTTTGCCAAGGAGGCTGGGTTCCAAAGAGGGGGTACACGTATAGTCAATTATGATGTACAAATATGATACATGTATTAGATAAAATACATATTTGATTTTCAATACAACTGATTTTAGAATATACAGAAGATAAAGAGGATAACATACAACTTTCATTTGTAGTTCATTGATAGAAAATCATTCCGTGTTTCTATCTTATGTGTGTTTCTATGTCTCATGTTATAAAGTTTAGATTCTCATAGCTTTTCCTTAGAGGCTTAGATACTTCCTTCATATGTATCAATGAAGTATCCAAGCACAATAGTATCAGTTGCGTGTAGAAAATGCAAGTGTTGGTACGTACCCAACTATTTCATTGTTTATTGAGGATGATGTTAGCCCTAACACATCCAATAAATCAGTATTCCAGATTTTATTATTCTTCCATTTTTCTTCCTTTAATGATATGATGGGTTCTTTCATTGAAGGCACATACCAAATAAGATTTGCAGAAAATATAGATTTAAGCATCCACAGCCGTGAATCATATAATAACCATGACACAATCAATTGGTAAAATACATTTACTGCTACCGCAAATTTTTCATCTTCTTTATACGACACCTAATAAACCACAATTAGGAGAGGATGAAGTTATATTCTACGAAATAAGGGGAAAATAAAAAAAACCATGAATAAATCTACTTTAAGAATAACTCTTTATATCCCCATTGATGAGACCTTCACTATTATCAAATGTCCAACAGTCCATCTTTCCAGGCACGTCATTCATAAATCCAAACCATCCGTGTGTTTATGAATTAATTTTTAATTGACCGGTATTGTTAAGTCCAATTCAATTTTAGGATGGGTGATAAAGTATTTAAAATACCCATTAGATATCCCGCACTGAAATCTTCTTAGCATGCCCTCCCAGATTTCAAGTTTTCCAGCCAACAAAGTACATTATTTCATCTGCATGTTCTGGTAAGAGGACTTCTAGATGTGTTCCAGTGAATATTTCTTACTCAATAAACTATGATTGCTCTTAGGCTCTTCTTTGCTTTTAGTGTCCTCCTAATAGAATTTAGGAAGTTAAAGAATTAGATAGAGACTGGTTATAGAATTAGTAAGTTGTTATAGTTGGAATAGCCTTGTAGAAGGAAAGGTATTCAGATCAGTTAGATTTGGGAACTAAGCATTTGCTCTGTTATAGTCTTGAAGAAAGGGGAAACCCATGAAAAAAATCACCTCAAATTTGATTCATTGTTTTATTGCTAGTAATTCAATAAACATTAGTATTTTTCTTTTTATTTCTGTTTTTCTCAGCTTTTGCTCAGAACCCGTTTTGGGTTCTAATTTTTTCTTCTTGAACCTTGTAAGAACTTTTGGTGTCAATGCATATGTTTGGTGTTTTAAAACCCAAGAACCCTCCCACAAGATTATAACACACTGCATGTGTTTGCATCTATGCTAGATGCAGAAACAAAATACACTAAATGAGATTGGCAATTTTTTAAATAAAAGCACTTGAAATTTTCTACTCTTGTCAATGCTAATAACTCTGCATGTAGAGGCAACCACCTAAGTTCAGCATATGTATTCACAATTTGATTTGTCTTGAACTATCGGCATTAGGCAATCAAGAATCCTATAACCATCTACCAAAATTGCAATCACAATCACACAAAAATAATTCCAAGTAATACGAATTTCGTGTACATTCCACACAATTGAACCTGGAAAACAAAAAGCAAATGACAGAGAACTTCACATACCGGTGCATGTGTGTTTAAATAATGATCCTCCACATTTTTTCTGGGAACCATATCACCACAGATTTTGCATTTTTCAAGTTTCCGAGAGCAATGAGCATAATGCAAGTCAATATTTGCAACAGGGACAGCCCGATCACTGAAAACATATCATCAATACAAAGAAACAAACATCATGCATAAGAGAAAAAAAAAGGCAATGCTTCCATTTACCAAACAAATAATCCCAATTTCCCACGATTTTATTTATTTATTACCATTTTGACATAAAGCAATTAAACAACATAATCAATTTTTACATAGAGTTTTACCAGTGAGTGCATATACTAGTGTCTTGATCCGGAACAGCTTCCATCTTCGAAGACTGAAACAACCTGGAGAAAGAAGAAAGAGATGGAGATTCGGATTATACGAGTATTGGGAGAATTAGGTTTCGGAAAATTTCAGATTCCGACTAAACAAGGTTTGGTGGATCTTAGATTCCGATGTCTGGTGAATGGACTTTTGGTTGGGATAACTTTTTGGGAAGCCTTGGTCGAATCGATGATTGAAGACTTTAAGTCACAAATAAATGCGGTGGTAGATGCAGCATTGTTGTTTGTTTACCGTACGCGCCATTCATGCAAGGAACATCCACCAGATTGGGCCACTTTGGTTTGGGCTACCATTCTTCATACATTTTTTTTACGTTATCCATTAGTTCGCTTTTTCTTCCTGTAGTCCTATAACTTCTAAATGCACACCTTGATTTTTTGTTTTTGAAGAAACAGAGTCTTTATGAGTTTTATTTCATCTTGAACCTGAGCAGCAGTAAGGACGAGTCATGTTCCAGCTCTCACTGATAGAATAAAGTATAAAGTTTCTTAAAAAAATTTATATTTTTACTTAACATTTTATTAAATTTTTTCATTTATAAATACTCAAAAAGATTTATATTAGTCCGTTGACTTATTAAAAATTACAATTTTCTTTTAATTCGATGATATGAATATTATATTGTCTCATTAATTTGTTTACTAATTTTTACGTGTTTAGAGATGTAAAATGTGATTAGTATCAAATGATATTATTATTATATAAAATAATAAATAATTTTTGTTGTTTTAATTAACTACGATATCTTTTTATATTTATCATAAAATCTCATGTCTTAATATATAAGTAAATGATGTGATAAGACAAAATAATAATTATGTCATTTAATTAAAAAAAAAAGTTATATTACAATAATTCAGTTAAAAAATATAAAATTTTCAAATACTAAATAATTTTTTTTAGGCTTAAATATACATTTGGTTCTTATTTTTGTTGATTTTATTCAATTTGGTCATTATTTTCGTTTTATGTTCAATTAGGTCCTCATTTTCGTCAAATTGTGGTCAATTTGGTCCTTTTCACTAACGGTGTTTAAATAGTTAACGTTTTTGAACAGTACATGCCACGTGTCAGCTCCTGGTTTTTTCGATTTTTTTTTAAATTTTTTTAAATTTTTTTTAAAATTTTTTTTAAATTTTTTTTAAAATTTTTTAATTTCAAAAAAAGTGTCCACGTGTCAAGTCATAATTGTGCCACGTGTTAATGCTAGTGTCACGTGTCAGTTTGTACTTGTATTATTTATTTTTGTTCAATTTAGTTTCGATATTCGTTATTTTTGTTGAATTTAGTTCCTATATTCGTTATTTTTGTTTAATTTAGTCCCAAAATTTGTTAAAATAAAACCATTTAATTTTAAAATTGACATTATTATTAGTTATTTTTTAAATTTAATTATAAATTATAATATTTAATTATTAATTGAATATAATTCTTAGATTCAATTGTTAAATAGAATATAATTATTTAAATATTATTAAAATATAATTATTAAAATTTTAAAAATATATATTAACATCTGTAAAATTCACATTTAAATTTAAAATATTTAATATTTTTATTGCATTTTAAATATTAAAATCTAAAATATTTTATATGTAAATGTTATTTTTACAAATATTAGTTTATTTTTCTAAAATATTTTGAATATTTAAAATATTTGTATATATCAATTTTAAAAATATTTTAGAATACAAATATTAGAAAAAAAAATAATTATATTCTTATAATATTTTAAATAATTATATTCTATTTAGCAGTTAAATATAAGAATTTATATAATTTATAATTAAATTTAATAATTTATAATTAAATTTAAAAAATAATAAATTCAAATGTCAATTTTAGAAAAGATATTAATATAATTTGTATAAAAGATATTAAATTTAGTGTCAATTTCAAAGGGACAAAAATGATTTATTTGAACAAAAATTGGGACTAAATTGAACAAAAATAACGAATATAGGGACTAAATTGAACAAAAAAAATAATACTACTACAAGCTGACACGTGGCACTAGCATTGACACGTGGCACAATTGTGACTTGACACGTGGACCATTTTTTTGAAATTAAAAAAATTTAAAAAAGAAATTAAAAAAATTTAAAAAAAATTTAAAAAAAAATAAAAAAAAACAGGAGCTGACACGTGACATGTACTGTTCAAAAACGTTAACTATTTAAACACCGTTAGTGAAAAGGACCAAATTGACCACAATTTGACGAAAATGAGGACCTAATCGAACATAAAACGAAATAAGGACCAAATTGAATAAAATCAACAAAAATAGGAACCAAATGTATATTTAAGCCTTTTTTTTAATATAAACTTACTTAAAGATATACAAATACACAAGTAACTTAAATTTTAATTCAACTTAGATGTAGGGATGACAAAAAAATCAGTACCCGTGAGTATTTGTAGATAAAACTCACAACAGATAGGAAATAGATATGGTAAATGGATACTCACAGGTAATGGATACAAATATTTTTTTGTCTGCATATTAACGGGACGGGTACGAATATTATAATATCCGTATCTGTGGATACCTATACCCGATATACTCTAATTTAATTTTTAAAAAATAAAAATATGATTAAAACATTAACACATTGATTTTGAATGAGTTATTTTTTATCAATTGGTTTCAAAAAATCTTTATTTCTCTATAAACTGTCATTTAACACTATTTAAATGAGTTATTTGCATTTTGTTTAAAATTTATGAATGTTATGTATTTTATTTTTATTTGAATTTATGATTAAAATATATTATTAAATATTAAAATTTTCTTTCATAAATATTCACATATACATGTGAATATTAAAATATATGTGTCTCACATAACGAATATCTATCCAGATATAAATACGGATAAGGAATAAATATTTATTCAATGGATAGAGTATCGAAGAAGTTGCTACCTCTCCTACCCGTCCCATTAACACCCTAGATATGATATGAGATATGAAACCATCATTTCATTGTTGACTTCGGATACTTTTTAAATTATACAAGAATAAAATATATAGATAGAATAAGTATATTATATTATATTATATTTGTGAATATCAGAAATTGTGTTAATATTACGAATTTTATAATCTGTAAAATTAAAAATATATTCTAGATAGTATTATTTGTAATTATATAAGTAGCTTCAGATTGATTTATTCGGATAAAATAAAATAGTGTTACCAATCCGGAACACCTAACTTGGAAACACCAATCCAAATGGATATGGTTAGTGATTTTAAAACACACCTTTCAGAAGTGGGAAATTTTTTTTTCAGAATATGTATTCCAAATTTAGTTATTGATAATTTCAAATCATGCATTTGAGCCGTTAATATTCTGTATTTTAATTTTTTTTTTCTCGAATGCTAAATTCATATTATTATTTTAAAAGGTTCTAAAATTGTTTTGGTAGTTACATGAACTAATTTTTCTGCACTTTAATGGATGCAAAATTTTGAACTAATTTATTAAATGAGGGGGACATGTTTTCTGATATAAAGATTAATAGATATTATTGTGTCAAGTATGGTTCAATTGAGAATAAAATTATTTAAAGCGATTATGATGATCTCTTTATAATTTTTTGATATCTCAACTTATTTAATATATTTAAATTATAACATATAAATAGATATAATTTGTTCTATCAAATCAGTTTTACAAAATTAAATTAAATATAAATTTAAATTCCTTAAAAATAACAAATTAACTAATTAAAAAGAATCAGATGTTCTGCGTTCCTATACAAAGGCAAGTCTATTATACTTTACACTAAAAGTCAAATGTTATTCGTCCAAAAGTCATATCTTCCACTAATTTACCATTATGCAAAAGACAGCTTGATCTATCCACTAGCTCAAATATCTTAGACTTAAGATAGATAAAAGAAAAGTAGGAAAAGATCTGTATCACTCTTTTTTCTTTATCTATAAATATATATATATATATATATATATATATATATATATATATATATATATTAAATTGTCATGATTAATTTTATTTCACATTTCTTCTTCAGGTTAATGTATTCAATATTTTGAGACATTTTTGACACTAAAATTGTTAATATTATTCTATAAGTTATATATGCATTTGGAGAAGAATATAATTTTTTATATAATTAAGAATGTTAATTGGTTTATCATTTTCCAAACCTATAATTTCTCTTAAGATATTTAATTATGAAAATAAATCAAATCTATCACTATCCAAAAGGTTTAAGCATTTTTATTGCAAAAAGGTACAATTTTAGTGACTTTAATTTTTTAATACTACATAAAAAACAAAAAATATCTTCATATATTTTAAATTGTTCAAATGTACTCTGAAGTGGTCATTTCTTTATCTACAATATACAAAAGAGTAATAAATTATAAATGATTTTTGAAGAGATTTTACAATTTCATTCTCAATGTTTTAATCAAATTGTTTATTTTTGTATCCAATACGTTTTTCACAAAAACTTAGGTTTTTCTTAACTAGATAATAAGTCTTTTCTCCCTAAACTTGAATTATCTTTCTATAGAAAACCCAATTTTGAATTATGCTCCAACTAATCTATTATCCACCAAGAGACTAACCCCTAATCTTGCTATTATTGCTAAAGTTATCATATATTCCTCACCACTGACTTGAGAGTTGGAGTACTTGTAGGCACTCATTCCCCCGGTTCATTATTTCAAATTTGGTGAGAACACTCTGATCTTGAAGATAGAGTATATATCGACAAACAGTAGAAGAATAATATCATATCTTGTAGAACAAATAGGTTTCATAACGGAACATTACTTAAATTACATATTTAATAACCTTTTATAAATACAAATTTAATCAATTTAATTATTATTTTAATATATATATATATATATATATATATATATATATATATATATATTACAAATAAGATGTCAATGGCTTTTAAATCTTTTGATAAATAGTTTAAATAATGACATCAATAACTAATAAATGTTTATAATTGTTTGCACTTAGTGAGAAAAAATGGAAAAAAAAAAATATCAAATTGGAAGGGCAAATGAAATCGTTTTTAAACCCGTCCATGTTTTGAGAAAGAATTTGCACATTATACAGAAATAGGTATGAGAATAACAACCAATTATTTTCAATTGGGTTTGGTAACAGACATGTAAATACCCTCGCCGCCAATACATATTTTGTCTTTATCTCGTCCTCTTTAATTTACTAAAATACTCATTCTTTATTAGGGTAATATTATATATATATATATATATATATATATATATATATATATATATATATATATATATATATAT
>Ga0214542_1002677_pt1 | contig 36676 bp, 16 predicted proteins | sample CNSS1metaG_FD_160096 | JGI IMG/M metagenome (GOLD analysis project Ga0214542, IMG submission 160096) | Root nodule microbial communities from cowpea collected in UCLA plant growth center, Los Angeles, California, USA - CNSS1 | ecosystem: Host-associated > Plants > Roots > Nodule | place: USA...
ATCATATATGATGAAATGAGAGAAGAGTAATGTGAAGAAGAAAGGAGAGAAAGAAAGAAATGAGAAAGAGAAAGAAAGGAGAGAAAGAAAGGAGAGAGAGAAAGAAGAGAGAGAAAGTTTAGAGCAAAGGATTTGGAGTGACGTTAATCTTGATAAATTCATGGGTGTTATATTAATCTTTTATTTATTTTGAATCATATATTACTCTATTTACTTTCATTTAACTTATTTTCATTTATTATCATATTATATTTATTTAATTGGTCTCAAGCTTTATTTTATTTTATTTATCTTCAGTTATGCACTTGTTCTGTCTATTTATTTTATTTTATTTATCTCTAGTTATGCACGGGTCCTATTTATTTATCTCGAGTTATGCATTGGTCCTGTTTATTTATTTTATTTAATTTATCTTCAATTATGCACTAGTCCTATTTATTTATTTTATTTTATTTATCTCCAATTATGAACTGGTCCTTTTTATTTATTTATTTTATCTCCAATTATGCACTGGTCATGTTTATTTATTTCATTTAATATATCTCCAGTTACGTACTGGTCCTGTTTAATTTATATTTTTGTTATTATATTTGTTTATAACATTCTAATCCTTATCTAGTTATTTATTTAAAGTTCTTGCTTTGATTTTTATTTTTTTCATTATTTTATAATTAAAAATAAATAAAAATAAAGTAAATATTATTTTATTTAGTTAGTTTGTATTTAGGAAGTCACAGTTTGGTACACTGCGAAATGAAAGGTATGGACCATGGTGAGGTCTAAGGAAATTTTATCAAGTAGATGAATATCTGGATAATTCAGAATAGCGCACTAGACTAGGATATTCATAGGCCAAACTTGGGACTATCTGATACCTGCTCGGCATTGCCAAGGTTAGGTAGTGAGTATATATCTCTTTTATGTGCCCATAAATGAGTAATATTTTTGAAAAAGAAATAATTATGATTGTACCAATATTTTATGAGAAATACTCAATTACCTAATCACTTCTCAAAGTAACTTTTGATGTTCATAATGAATCATCAGAAGTGGAATATGGATCCATATGTTTGGTATAACGAGATCTAGTTTTGTGGTTGTAGGTCCAATTCTAGGCCCCAGTGTCTGTATTATTGTTTGTTGAGTTTATTAAGATTGATATTTAAGGCTTATAAAGACCTCACTCCTTTCATATTTTTCTTTTATATGTACTTGTTGCATGAGTAGAAGGGGAATCTGCTTAGTGAGAGTTGTATGAGATATTATTGGTGGATCTTCTGAAGATTGACTCGTGTATAATTTATATTAATATCTTGAGGAGATATTTAAAATATAGATGATCTTCTATTTTGATGTAGAATTCTTAATATTATACAAATACATATTTTTATAATATTTCATGAACAATTACATAGATGTAAATTATTGATATATATATATATATATATATATATATATGTGTGTGTGTGTGTGTGTGTGTGTGTGTGTGGATATGAAGTTATGTCATTGTCAGTGTCCCCTCAAGAAAAATCTTATTGTAAAAAAAAAATTCCTCTTTTTATCAAATAATAATAATTTAATATAGTAGTCGGGGCATCACATGTAACATTTTTTGAAATTAATGAATGCATGTTGATGAATTTGATGTATGATGAGTATGGTTGTTTTTGCTTGTATGGTTTGAATTTTGCTTCTCGTAGCCGAATACACAAGTTGTAGAAATATCCACTGGTTACCTGTGGAACTCACTGTTTGAATTATGTTTCTCATAGTTGAATCCCCATGTTATGAAAATATCCACTTGTTACCTGTGGAACACGCTGATGTGAATTTTGCACACTAGAGCCAAATCCACAGGTTGTAGTAATATCCACAGGTTACTTGTGGAACCTTCTGTTTGTTGTTTTCACCTTTAACATGAACTCTTATTTCCCCTCTATCATGTGTGACATTTGTATTTGTATTTATGTTTATGAAGTTTTACTAGTTGCTATTGAACATTGATGTTTCAATGTGCTTATTACATGGAATTATGAAATATGATATGTGAATATGATAAATAAGTTGTGTATGATTTTTTTGGTATGAGGAACTCAGTGTGAGATCATGTTTTATGGAGAAGTGATGAGGTTACAAGTATAAAAGAGAATAAGTGGAATGGAATGAGAAAAGTTTATTTGAATTGTTTGTTGTATAAGAGTTGTGCTTTTAAGGAAAAAAGTGCAATCCTCACTAGTAGTTTGTTATGTGTTGGTTATAAGATATCATGTACTCTACTAGGTTTACAAACTCATAAAGTATATTGATCTAGGTGGTGAGAGTCGAAGGAGGTTCTTATGGTGGGATTAGGGGTGGAACCAATAATCTAGCGATTCCATAAGTAACTTACCATGTTCAGAGGAAATTGATTCGTGTTGGTTAGGCCAAGTGGAGCCAGGGGCTTTACCGCAATCCACTTTTATGACAAATGCATAACTTCTTATATCTGAGTCAATGCATAAATTCGGATAAATCGAGTCTAGAAGTTTTGTGTCTATGAATGTAGTCTAAACTACAAAGTGTATGATTAAGAGTATTGTTTTGAATTTATTTGATTGTTTGATTTCTCAAATTTATCATTAGCTTATCCTTCGTTGTGTGTTGGTTATTATGTTATCTTTTGATGTGATCGTTATCATGGCGTGAGTATATAGGACTGTAGGTGGTGATATGAATAACTAGTTGGTTGAGGGCCCTTAAAGGAAAGGAATTTTTGGAAGTATGCATATAAGTATATGAAATGATGTAATTACTTGTTTTCAAGTGTATTTTGAAAAAATTTTATAAACCCAAGTAGTTTTTAAAGACTATGACTATGTAAGGACTGTAATTGTAAAACCCTCTTTTATTCTGCCTTAATTTTTAAAGGGTTGCCCCTAATCTTATGGGCCTAAGGGTTGGACGATAGGGTGTCCAAGGCCCCTAAGGCAGCCAAACCCCTCTCACTTATGTCATTCTTGCAAAAACAATACTCTCACACTCTCCTTTACCCCACAGAGGCTCTGCTAGGGTTTAGCCCCAATCTTGGTCAACCCAGCTCTAAACTCAGCTCATTTTCACTTCTTAGATATGCTCTTGGAGCTGTCGGTCCCGTTGGTTTAAGAGTCGAAGCCCGATATTAGCTCCTTTCCAGGTAAGGGAGGCTAGGATTTTTTTTTATGCTTTTATAAATAATGTGCCTGTTTTGGTTCTGTTGGGTGCTCTTGATGATTTGATGTGCTTTTGATGGTGTGAAAATAATTTATGTATTGTTTATGGATGGATTTTTGGCTTGGCATGCGTGAGAGCATGCGAGATCTGTTATGCTCGCCTAAGCGAGCTGTTTTTCGCCCAAACGAGAAGCTCTCGCCTAAGCGAGAATGGCAGTAACTCGCCCCCCCTTTGGTTTCTAGTGCTCGCCTGAGCGAAGGCCTCTCGTTTGAGCGAGATGGGCTAGCTTAAGCAAGAACTTGAAGTGCTCTCTATTTTCAATCTCGCTTAAGCGAAAGCTTTTCGCTTGAGCGAGAGACCCCTGTCGCCTGAGCGAGAGCTCTTTAGCTTGAGCGAGATTGACGGCAGAGTTGTTTAAATACTTGTATGCTCCCATGATTGATTTGTTTACCCTTTTAAAGCATGAAAATATGATGCCAACGTTTTATGCAACGAGTTTGTATTTTTTAGTTTTTGTTGTTTGGGATTGTGTGTTCTTACATGTTGAAACCAGTAATTCTTACTTTAACTTGAACTTGTGGATTGATTCAATTACTTTTAAAAGCATGAATTGGGCGAATGGGTATGAGTAGAATGGTTTATGGTCTATGATTGATAAGTTTAACATGACCTTGGCATGTGGCATGTATGAGATGGTTGGTAATTAAAGTGGCATGGTATTGGTATGAGATGAAATTCTATATTCATGGTTTGGGAAGGATGAGTTGGTATTGATTCTACATTCGAATATGAATAAGTATGGTTTATAAATGTTGGTCTGAGATCATTTCCATGATAAATATTATTCGATTGTTTGAGCATGATTGGTCGAGGGTCAGTGTGTAACATCCCTGGCTACCCCTCCTCGGGCCCCAGAGGCTGTCAGGTTACTACAGCCTGATGCACCCCAACCCCTCACCCTTCTCTGTCCATTCATACTGGGTGGGTTGTTCCCAGGGAGGATCAAACCCCAGACCTGAGCTTTAACACCTCTGGCACGCCAGCAGATGCTACCAGTTGCAGCACAACTGGTAGCATCTGCTGGCGTGCCAGAGGTGTTAAAGCTCAGGTCTGGGGTTCGATCCTCCCTGGGAACAACCCACCTGCTAGTTGGTGCTAGAGGTGATGGGTTGGGGTGTATTGGGCTGCGGACCTAACACAACCGATTTGAGGGTGGCAGGTGGGATGCCTGGTAAGCCCAAGAGGATCCGGGGGTGTTACACAGTGCATAATTCCTTGAGATCTCTAGGTGGGATTTCAGGGTCGTGTTTCAGTGGTCGGGACGTAATTCCATGGCCCTTGTTAGTGGGTGTCCATGGTGGTGCCCCATCTATATAATTTGAAGGTAAGGTTGCATCCTGACACTCTAAGGAGTCAGTTAGTCTTACTTAGAGCGGGTGAGCAGAGGTATCCACCACAAGTGCAAGCATCCGCATCCTGACACTCTAAGGAGTCAGTTAGTCTTACTTAGAGCGGGTGAGCAAAGGTATCCACCACAAGTGCAAGCATCCGCTGAATCCGACCAGATTATATGTATCCGGATGAGTCGAGTCGAGTCTTAGTGTATTGATTGGAAGGTCATAACATGCTTGAATGATGTATGTATATTGGACTGTGAAAGTATATCTGATTGCATGATAAAAATAATTTTGGCTCTATCTTACCCTTATGTTGTTTGTTGTATGTTCCGTGGTGTGGTCTTTTCTTTTGCAATGATCATCAACTTGTTGATGTGAGCGAACTCCCCGTAATCATCAGGGTGATGGAGGTTTCGCTGCATAGTCTGCTTGGACTAGATCTAGGTTTACTTGGACTTTCCTTTAGGGCTATGGCCCGTCACTGGTCTTTAGGCTTAAAATTCTAAATGTTAATGATTTATATTTTATACTTTGTTATGGCATCGTAGTGTGCCCTTCTCTTATTCGGATTTTCTCTTGGATAATCGTGAGGAGTAGTGTCTACACTCCAGGACTTTGTTTCTAATATTATTCCGCATGACATTCCTTTAATTAGCGTTATTAATTAAATGGGGTTTTACAGTAATTACACTATTATTATATGGTTATGTATAGTGGCAAATCTTAATTAAAAATTTTGAAGGGGCAAAAATAATATGCTTAAATTTTATATATTTAATCATTGTCATTAATATACCAAAAGTATATATAATTTAGTATTGAAATCTCCTTGAATGTTTTTTCCTTAAAAAAATGACAGTTTTGAAGTTGTATTTCATATGGAATCCATTTTAAATAAGTTTTTCTAATTCCATCTCTTTCACGGGGATATTCCCATATTTGAGAAAATTTTCTTATAATAAGTTTCAAATAATCAATATGAAACTTCCCACCTATAATTCAAAAGAATTAATATGAAACTCTCCCTATAATTCTTTAAATCTTAAAAAAGGTTCCTCTAATTCAACAATTGAACCCTTGGTATCATCATGCTTAAAAATAGGTGAAAAAAGTAGATTTGTATTGTCTTCATCTTCACGGGAATCTTTCCTTCTATCATATTAAAACAATGAATCTATTACTTTATTTTTCATCAATATACGTATTTAAAAAAAATTAAAACTAAAAAATAATTTATCAAAATCTAATAAAAAATTGAGAAACATAATTACTAAAAAAATATCTATGAAGTCACATTTAAAAAATGGTTATGAAAAAATATAGTACATAAATATTCTTTCTATATTCACAAAAAAATATTAAATATCAAACTAATATTTCATTTTTAAGAAACAAACGAGTTACGTTTTTTTTATCTTAATAAGAGAAGAGAATCGATGAGAATAAATTTGTGTCTAACTTTTATTTTTTTTTAAACAAAAAAACATAAGATGCTAAAAACTAAAAATGAGAGAGAATAAGAAAAAAGTATTAAAAAATTTAATTATTCTTTATCATATTTAATTTTACATTTTATTATTTATTAATATTAAATATTATATTTTATAAATGAAATATAAAAAATAATATAAAAAATTTAAAAAAATTATTTAAAAATTATTTAAAAAAATTAAAAAAAACTTTTGGAGGGGCATGGGCATGGCCCCTCTAAAATTCTTCTAAGATTCGTCGTTGGTTATGTATATCTCCTTTTAATCACATGACTAGGTACTCTTTAATACTAAATTGTAGAAATAAAAAATAGTATAATCAAATTTATTGGATCATTACAAAATTATTACATATGACATTTTTTTTATATGACCTCGTAATTTATTTGTATTATTAATAAATATATATTATCTTTTAAATAATATTATTTTAAGACATAAAAGTAAAACATATTTTCCTTAAATTAGTTTTATTAATGGCCAAATAATTACAAATCACAAAACTATAAAATTAAAATGGAAACAAGAGTATAAAAAAAATCAATACTTTAAATAAAAATTATTCTTTAATAATTTATTAAATAACAAAGTAATTAGAAATTATAAAAGATAAAATTGAGAATGAAAAACATAATATAAAAGAAAAATATTAATAATTTAAGTATAAATTATTCTGTAATAATAAACATATTTAAAAATACATTAGATTTCTTTTACGAATGACTAAAATATATATAAGGATATAGATTAAAAGAATTAACAATTTATTTATTTTAAGAATCAAACTATCGTGGATAAAATTGATTAACAAAAAAGTTTTAACTTTATACATATCAGGTGTTAGAAATTTAAGATTCTAAATTTAAGAAACTACGAGTTGAAAAATATTTTCATTTTTACGATAAACCAATTTAAAAATTTCAAATGAATAAAAAAAAACTCAGAAATAATTTTTTATATATAAGTGTAAAATATACTTTTTCAAAATTTAACTTTATTAAATACCAAATAAACAGAAATTCACAAAGAGATAAAATTAAAACTGAAAAAAATAGTATAAAAAATAATTAATACTTTAAATATAATTTATCTTTAATTATTTATTAAATAATCAAGTAATTAGAAATTAAAAAAATAAAATTAAAAATGAAAAGAAAAGTATAGACAAAAATTAATATTTTAAATATAAGTAATTCTTAAATATTAAATATATTAAAAGTATGTTAGAATTTTTTTTAATGAAGATTAAAGTGTGTCTAAAGACATATTAAAAAATTATTTATTTTAAAAATCAAATAATTTTTTTATATAACTTTAAGAGATGCATGTATTGGGTTAACTTGATCAAGAAAATAATTTCAATTTTATAATTTATTAGGTATTGAATGATATATTTATTAGATATTAAATGATATATTTAAAATATATTTATATTCTTACCATAAATTAATTTAAAAACAAATTAAATGGATAAAAGAGTAAACTATTTTTTAGAGACAATCTTTTATATGATCTTATAAAAAATATATATTATATATATATATATATATATATATATATATATATATATATATATATATATTATTTCTTAAATCAGTATTTTAAAAAATATAAGTAAAAGATATTTTTATAAATTTAATTTTATTAAATGATTAAGTAATTAGAAATAATCAAAGTATAAATTTAAAAATGAAAAAATACACTACTAAAAATTCTCATATTACATGAAATTTTTCTTGCAAATTTGTTAAAAAAATTTGCAAAAAAAGACTTTTTTCTGTCATTTTTTCTTATAATTTTAATTGGCAGGTAATTTCTGTAATCATTTTCTACAAAATTATAAAATTTGCAAGTATTTCCTACAAAATTTGTTGCGAAAAATGTTTTATACAAAATATTTTGCAAGAAAATTGGTAACAATTTCTTGTAGATTTTTTTCACAATAAAATTTGTATGTATTTTCAACGAAAAAAATTTCAAAACCAAATTGAAAATATGAATTTTTTTAGTAGTGATATAAAAAAAATGATAATACTTTAAATATAAGTTATTTTTTAATAGTTTATTAGATGATCAACTAAATAAAAATTATAAAGAAATAATATTAAAAATGGAAAATATAGTAGAGAAATATATTATCATTTTAAGAACAAATGAGTTTAAAAATAAAATTAGTGGTTAAGAAAGTAAAATAATCCCATGTGACAATAAAATAGATATAAATAAAGAAATTTATCATTATCAAATAATTGAAAATAATTAGTTGTATGTTTGTCAACAAAATATGGATAATAACTAAAAAACTATTTTTTGACGGTTATCAACAAAATACACATTCATTATAATATAATTTTTCTAAATATTTTTCTTATATTACAATAGATTATAAATTGTTATTTTTTAATAAATATAATAGATTAATAATATATATTGTCACTACTAAAAGTTTAAATTTTCACGTAAGTTTGCGTGTTATTTAGTGGTGGTTAGAATCGTCACTATTATCCTTACCGTCAGTTAATTAACTGTCACAGAATTTAATGTTATAAAGTCATTATAACGTCAATTTATCATAACTGTCAAAACAATCAACATTAATATTGTTAAAGTTTGTTTTAACCGCCGTTAAGTAAATTTAAAAAAAAAAAATACTTAGCGACACTAGCAAATACTAGTAAGTCAGAATATTTTATGGCAGTTGTAAGCGCAAGTAAGTCAAAATATTTCGTGGCGATTGAAAGTGCCAGTATGTCGAAATATTTTGTGGCAGTTAAAAGTGCCCGTATGTCAAAATATTTCATGGCGGTTGAAAGTCGCTAATGGACACTTCATTCTTTGAAGCATTATATGTTTCAACACCTTTTTCCCACAACTCTGTTATAAGTGGCTGCATGTAGACATCAATGTCATTACCTCGCATTCGCTTTCCAGGAATTATGCTTGAGAGAATAAAGTTTGTTTGCTTCATACACATCCATGGAGGAGTGTTGTATGGAATGAGAACCAATGGTCAAATACTATAACTATTGCTCAAAGATCCGAAGCAAAATCATGATATTTTAGTTCAAAAGTGATACAATCCTATCCAAGAAAGAGTATGATCGTTTCTGAATTTGAATCCTCAAGAGGCACGACACAAATAAATCAAAGAAGAACGCGGAATAAGACAGAGATGGAGGACGCCACAATCTAGCTGATTGATAAGTCAAGTGAAGATTCGCCACAAAGATGTTAATCTTTGATAAGAACCGAAGGCCTAAGCCAAGAACAAATAGAATCCTCTCTTTAATGAAATCAAATTCAATATATGACTAAAAGTGTCTACATTGTTTTTGGTACCTCTATATATAGGCACAAAAGTTTAAGAAAACATGAGAACCCTACAAGAAGGACTAAACCCAAAACATAAAAACATAAACTAATTTATAAAAGAAGACCCAAAGCCCAAAAACATAGAACATAACTAATTTCTAAGAAGAAATCCAAAGTCTAAAAACATAAACTAATTTTCCTAAAAACTATCCTTCAAATGTGCTTCAAGTCATGATCTTCATATTCTTTGAATTTCAGATTGCTTGCAGCATTAAGAGCCTTGAATAGTTTTGATCTTTCAATCTCTTGCTCCTTACCCTTGTCATAGGTCCTTTAAATTGTAAAGGTTCGTATGGAATCTTGGGATAGTCCTCTATCAAAAAGTCTTCCAAGCCTTTGAATCTCTAGGGTGCCTCATCAACCCATTAGGGTCATTATTCTCAATGTGCCAAACCATGCTATTAGATATCTTTGAAGACATAAACATCCTTTTAAATCGTGGGATCAATGGAAAGTACCGTAAAACTTTTGTTGGAATTTTTTTTTGTTGCTTCTCATTAATCAAATTGTGTTGACTAGTAGTTTCATAACCCTTTTGCTTCCATCTTGATATCTTACATGTTTTGCATTCCTTTTTACCTTCATCTTGTCCTCAATATAACATACAATCGTTAGGACAAAGATGAATCTTAGTGTAATGAAGGCCAATCTTGTTGAGGAGCTTCTTTACATCATAATTAGATGAAGGGACGTTTGCATGTTTAAAGGCATTGTGCAACAACTCAAGGATTATGTCCATTGCTTTGTTGCTAATTCGACACAAAACTTTGATGTGATACAATTTCACCAAGAAAGACAATTTTGAAAACTTTGCGCATCCATCGTAGAGTGGTTGCTCCCCATCTTTAAGTAAATCAAACAACTCTTGAGCCATAATATTTCCTCCATGTTGTGATTCTAATACACCTCCTTCAACATCATCTCTATTTTCAAATGATGATGTAAATGACTCTGCATGAGTGTACATGTCAGACAATCCAAATGCATCATTTATCATTATTTGCATTGGATCCTCATATTCTGTATTTGTTGTGTCATTTCCATTTACCAATATAGGCTCCCCGTGACGACACCAAAATGTGTAACCTTGAGGAAAAGGGTTTACAAAGCAAATGGTCATATACTTCTTCTCGAGTTCTCCACTTCCTAAAGTCACATTTACTACATGGACATATTATCGTATTCGCACTGGTAGCATATTGAAAGGCAAAATCTAAAAAGTTATTTAGTCCCACTAAATACTCTGGTGTATTGTGTGACAACTTAATCCAAGATTTATCCATCTCTAAATATAAACAATGAATTATAAACATTAAGTGAATATAGAAATAAGATATATATGATGATGCAAAACAATTTAAATTACATATACAACAAAATTTATATCATACATTACCTCAATCTATATGTTAATGTTGTAGTATTGTTCTAACGCACCTAGTAGAGCAAAACTTAGTATAATATAAACCATATAATTAGATTTCTATAGGCAACAAAAAAATTAATGAATTATATAAAGTACATTATCTCATTAGACAAAATTAAAAATATACAATTAAATAGAACTAACATTAGACATCTCATTAGCATCTTCTTTTATTGTTTTCATATAACATCCTATTGAAATAAATGTTTGTATTGATTATTTTTGTCCTATTCGATAATCTATTATAAAATTTGTCAAACTTTGTTTGTAACGGTAAAGCAATATTTTCATTTTAATTCAAATCAAACAACTTCACAATATAGAGTTTTTACACACTAAACCATATAAAGTTCCATTTTCTTTTGTATAGATTTATCTTTTCCTATCTTTCCACCCCTAATATTTATCTTTTGTATTCTTTCTTTCATAGTGGAACATAGATGATCTACAAAAAGTGAAGGAGAGAAAACATACACAAGAAATGTAATATGATATCATAAAAAAAATTAATAGATACAAAAATGCTTATGCATCATTCCTGGTCAGCACAACTAAGCATATTGGATCATGTGCACCGCATTGATGCTTTTTTGATATAAGTAAAATTAAGAAAATATAAATTAAAAGAAAAATATCAAAATTTGGCACAAACTTAGTATTATTTTTTGAAAGGACCAATGATTTAATACAGTGAGATATTGTTGCATTGATTTAATACAATAAATATTCATAATGTCTATACTAAAGAGTAAATCAATTCAACAATCAACCCATATATATTAAATTAATAAACTTAATAAAATAAGCATTTGCAGAGTTAACACAAAACACATGTCTTTGAGTAGTCTTATCTACTTATGAAACTAAACATGAGGGCTAAACTATATATACATATATATATATATATATATATATATATATAATACAGTATAATAATATATGTAGTTAAGTTACCACCAATGGTTTGAGGGGCCAAATACTTAAGAGTTTGTTAAATCTTCGAAAGCTTAAATCTTTAAGATTGGATGACAATGGACTTACAGAACCTATTCTAGATTGGTTAGAATCACTTGTCTTGCTTTCAACTTTTTCATTTGATTTGAATCCCAACTGGATTCTTTCTTTTCAACTCCATGAAATTGAATTTAGATATACAATTCTAGGTCCAACTTTCTAGAATGGCTATACACATAAAGAACAGTAGAAACTTTGGATGTTTCTTACTCAGGAATTTCATCCATAAACGCAAACAGATTTTGGAGCATTTTAGCCAATGTCAAATCAATCAGATTGTCCAAGAACAAAATTAGTGTTGATTTATCAAATGTCACTCTAAATTCTAAATGTATACTTATGAATCACAATAATTTTATAGGAGGGCTACCATTTATATCATCAAATGCCTTCTATTTAGATCCATCTTACAATTTCTCGTTTGGACCCATTTTCCGTATATTATGCTCTAAATTGGGAAGGAAAATGAATACATTATATTACTTGGATATATCCCATAATCTTTTGACTAGAGAAATTCTCGATTGTCGGAAAGAAAATGAATACATTATATTTTAGAAGCAAAGGTTTTGGTTAAAGTGGCTTTGCAGTGTCAACAATTTGGGGATTTCAACTTCATCCTTGACCGAAAACTACAATAAGCTTAAAGAAATTTCTCATAAATTTACCCTGACTTTTTATGAGCCAAGTGCAGAAATGAACCACATTCTTAAATATTTCTTACAAATAAATATTGTACATATCCAACAGTACAAAGATTCACTAAATGATTTTCAAAGTTAGAATTGAAAATGTTGTTGTTGAGTTGGGTTCCATTTGATGCTAGCAAAGGATTGCTATTGGTGTCATAATTGGTACGTTCTAAACATATTGTGATGAAGAGAAGTACTAAGCATAAGATTTAAGAGAGAAAAATCACGGTTGCTGAAATAGTTAAGAAGTTGACCAGGTGGAGGTTTTATGCTTCCTCTGACAGGAATCAAATATTTGCTATTGAAAAATTAAAATAAATAATGATGGATAATGAAATAATATAAGGAGCAACTTAAGTACTTAACCTAAACCGATAGGCATTCAGTAATAAAAAAGGGTATATTAAAAGGTTTAAATAGAATGAGATCCTATTATTAAAAAGCAAAGCTCTGAATTGTTAGGCAACAAATTGAACTAGAAGTTAGTTTAGGAGAGACTTTGGGTGATCTAGAATATGCCAGTGGTTAACGACACCTTGTCTAGAGTTCTAAACAATATTCTTTGGATATCTCTATCTTACTCTTGCATTCATATTTGTTTCTCTTTTCTCTCTAATACCAGTTAAGCAATGCACATTTGTAATTACACCTTTTCAACTATCAATCTTAGAAACAATTAAATGTAATTTTAAGTATTGAAATGGTTGAAATGTCAAGAGGGGGAGGTTAAATTGGCTAGTTAAAAAATATGTTGACTTTTAAAGGTCTAAAATAGTTTTCAATTGAATCAAATCAACCACGAAGTATGAATGCAAACACTATTGGACTAGACACTTTCAATCGATCAAATATAGTACTGATAGAATCAACAAATTAAATCACAAAAACAGTCGACTGGAAAATTTGGAAAATTACAGAAATGCGAATTTGTAATTTAAGCCCGGAACGAAATGAAAAATCAAAGAAGATTGATTCTTATGAGTTATATAAACATGATCAGAGCTTCAGATTATGCTATATCACATAAGAATGTCAAAAAGATGGTTCAAATCAAAATTCTTTAAACTTTAAAGTGCAATACAAGTGTGGAGAGATAGAGACAAGAACAATGCACAATAATTTTATACCAGTTCACTTAAACCTAAGCTACATCTAGTTGGTCAAGGCAACCCGAGCCTAACCTTTGAACTATTTCAAAAGATTTAGAAAGTTTACAACACTACACTTTTAAAATATGCAAAAACACCACATAATGACTCTTGAATGACACAAGAATCACACCAGCACAACAAGACACCTCTTACAAACTTAGAAAATCACCAGACACAACCTAAAAGCTTGAGAAAGACCAAACCTCAGTGGTAACAACCTTGCCTACCAAAACCACTTTCTCCAATCTTCAAAACACCAAGCAAAAGCTTCAAGAATGATCTAAGATCAATCTTCAACAACTGCACATTGTATGAACACGAAAGAGAGAGTTCCACAGATTCCATAAAGTTTTTGCGCTAAAAAATGGTTTTCTTAGTTCTCTTTCGAAAAATACAACTTTTATAGTTAGACTGTTTCGAAATTCAATAGGTTGATTTTCAAATCAATCGCTTGATTTTAGTTAACTTAAGTGAAATCAATCGATTACGAAATAAATCAACTGATTGAATACGTACCTGTTAAGACTATTGTAACAAACATTTTAATTTGTTAAAAACCCATTCAACAGATGAAAAAACACCATTTAACCTATTGAAAAACATTTCAACAAATTAAAAGACACAACTCAAACCCTATACATCAAATTAATGCAAAATGGTCTACAACATGAATTACAATCTTCAAGCTTGTTTTCCCCATGAATAATCCAGATATAGAGCACGTACACAAGGCTTGATCAACACGTAAAATATCAAATCTCCATATCTTCATCAATGTAAGCATGGTTCCAACATGTTCCAAGGCAATGACTTCATGTGTCTTCATCAAATCTTCAAGCACCAAATCATCTAGGCTATTTGTGCCAACAATAATGTGTTATCTTACAATTATTTTACATTGCTATTCAAAAGGAGTTTTATTAATGATGTAATCTTTCATATATAACATAGGAAATAAGCATATATGTTACTTATCAAATTTTAAGCTTACCTTCAAACTCATCTTGTACAATTAAATTAGTGTATTGTTAATCTAAAGTTTTCAGATTAGTTTTCATAAGAAGATTTAGATCGTTTAATTAAACCATAGAGCCTAAGATCAATGTTGTGCTTTATAAATCTCAAGAATGAATGAGTTAAACTTTTACTGCCATATTGTTCTCAAACAAATAAGAAATCTAAAAGCTTTTTAACAACATTAAGAACTACAAATAAAGCTGATTAGATGCTACTTTACGAAGAAAGCAAACATTGCACCACAAATCCTGTTAATTAAAAGGATAATTATATTCTTTCCGAGAAGCAACTAATTAATTTGTTTTTTACCCCTGTAACAATATCAAAAGCTCTGAAAGAGTAGCTTAATATGTTTAACTCAATAACCTACACAGAGAAGAGAAAGAAAACAAAGAGAAAAAAATACTTATGGAAAGGAGAAGAAAATGGCTGCGAAGACAAGAGAAGATGGCTTCAATTGAGAGTTGAGAATATGACTTCCATTGATATAAAAGAAAGAGATCTTTTGTACTTGTGGTAGTCACATAAAATTAGGTCATGGGAGAGAAAAGAGTTTTCGATAGTAAAAGAAAAAAAAACAAAGAGAGAAAATACTTAGGACTAAATTTTCTGAGACAACAATGAAAGACATAAGAAGAACGAGAAGAAAAGGATGGCTCCTTTAATAAGATGATTCAATCCAGAGGATAGGATATGGTCTCTATTAGAAAATGTGCTCTCTATTGATGATGAGAAAGAAACATTCAGATGAAGAGAAATGAAGAAGCCGGAAGATGAAGAAGCTCAAATAACAAAGAGAAATAAATAAGTGGGAGGATGAAGAAGCTAAGGTAACATGAAGAATTAAAAAACAAATTTCTCGTCAATTTTAAAATGACCCTAAATACAATTTAAATTTAATCTTTTAAAAACATAACGTCAGTTTTAATAAACTACAAAAAAATTATCGTCACTATAAAATACTTTTCTGTGCGAATTATGATTTTGAATCATAAATATGTAGTATAAGATATATTTACATAATTTTTTGGACACTTGTCAACAAAATACATAGTTATTATAATAATTTTTCTAAATTTTTTTCTTATATTATAATAGATAATAAATTATTATTTTATAATAAATATAATAGATTAATTATATATATAGTGAATTATGAATTATGAATAAATATTATTTTTTTTAAAATTAAAATAATTGTTTTATTAATTTTACTTTTTAATCAAGAGTTTCTTGAAATGAGTTTTACAGAAGATTTTTTTTAAGTTCATATTTGTTTTTTAATTTTATCTTTTAACTATTTTTTTTAAATTAAAATAATTATTTTATTTATTTTATTCTTTAGTAAGAATATTTTTAAATTATTTACAATAAAAATATAAAAATTATTTACATCAATATATAACATAGATTCTCTTTTTGATACATGATTGTTTTTTAATTTTATCTTTTAAATAATTTTTTATAAAATTAAAATATTAATTTTATCAATTTTTTAAATGATAAATTCTTTAAATTATTTACAATATATAAAAGTTATTTGCTGTAAAATTATAAAAATGATTTATATTTAATTTTATAATAGCAACAATAATAACAATTTTATTATTTTTTATTTTATGTGTCTTCACTTGTTAGTATTAAAGGGTTTTATAGATTAGGAAGACGGAATAGCCAACCAAACCGGTCCTTTGTTTTCCTTTTTCTATCTATCTAAGTGCAGATAACTGAAAACCCAAAACCCTAGAATTTGAGAATCGCCGGAGGAAAAGGAGCCATGGACTTTGACGAGTACGATTACTTGGAGAAGACAGTGGAGGAGCAAGATGACCGTGACTCCAGCAGGAAGAAGAAAGAGACGGAAAGGAGCTACCGGAAGCGCGAGGAGATCGACGAGGCCTCGGAGGAGAGGAGGAGCAAGAGGTCAAGGGGCGACGACGAGAATGGCTCGAAGAAGGACAAAGATCGCGAAGAGCGCGACAGGGAGCGCCACAGAAGTAGCAGAGACAGAGATAGAGATAGAGACAGAGATGGCGAGAGAAGTAGCAGGGACAGGGACAGAGACAGAGATAGGGAGAAGGAGAGAGACAAGGAGAGGGATCGGAGGGACAGAGACAAAGATAGAGAGAAGAGGGAGAAGGGGGAGAAGGAGAAGGAGAGGGAAAGGGACAAAGACAGGGAAAAGGAGAGAGATAGAGATAGAGACCGAAGGGACAAAGAACGGGAAGAGAGGGAGAGGTCTCGGAGGAGCAGGAGTCGTTCTGAGCGAGAAAGGGAAAGAGAACGGGATTTCGACACCAGAGATACCAGGTAGTGTTTCTAATCTTTCTTCTTCATTGCCAATTCTCATTTTAATTTATGGATACATTATATATTAGGGTAATTAAATCACAAGAGATATAGTATTTGGTATTCTGTAGTCCATGATGGTATGATTAACATCATGTCCCCTCTTTCAAGTCACTCTACTTTAAGAAAATGAGATGCGTCAGGGAAATTAAGAGTACTTGTTTCAGGGAATACACAAACCTTTTCTGAAACCAAGTAGAGTTTTTGTCAATTTTTTTGCACTAATTTTATTTTATTTTTCATTACTCTCTGAATCTTGTATTCGTGAGCGAGGTGTTTTATTGTCAGATGCCTTCCACCCGGGATGTAGATTTAAATTTTCTACATCATTGCTAATGTAAATATTGGGTTTTTCTTAAGGTACAAAGTCAATAGTGTGCTATAGGGGGGAGGTTTTAAGCTGCTATGAGATTCAAAGACGGGTGTGATTTTTGATAGCAACCATTTCCATGTGTTCTATTGGTGCTACCATGATATAGACTTTTTACCCAAGAAACAATGATGTTTGAATTTTTGGGTTGCAATTGTGATTTCTGCCCCATTTTGCAATGGTTTTCTTGCTTCATATAAATAGTGAGATTTTAAACCCTTTTTCCTTTACTATCCCGCAAAACCTTACCTCTGTTTTGGCCCACGTTTCTTTCACTTTAGAGGACTATCTTTTCCCTTGTCCATGATTACATGTTTCTTTATATTTCCTAGTTCACGTTCTGCTAGTTTTATCTAATATGTTATTTTTTTAGTATCAATTCCGCTATTATCTCCCATTTTTTACTTTGTTTGGTTGATGGTGATTGTGTGCGTGAACAGCAACTTGTTATTATCATCAATTTCTTCAATTTTTGGTTGTTTTGGTTTTTGTACGAGGAGTATAATTTATGTTGTTTGTATTATATAGTATTTAAAATAGCAACCTGCTTTCTACAGCACCCTGCTACTTGAGATTGAAAATATGGGGATAAATAATGAGATACACATGCAGCTAGGACGTTGAATTTGATTTTAAATGTTAAGAACCTGGAAATATTTTTGACAAATTTATGGGGGAAAATAAAGTCTAGAACAGGGGCACTGGTATATATGAATGTTATAGGAATGAATGCTACTTTGGACTGTTATATTAACAATATACTTTGGAATAATGGCTACAGTTAAGAGATTGAGACATTACTCCCTCTCAAGATTAGGTGCTGTTTGGGACTCTAATATTAGCAATGTACGTTTGGATTTATGCTACAAATTATACAATCTAAATATTGGGTATAAGTTTGATGTACTACTCTATACATATCTTATGCTAAAATTCAATTCCAATTGCAGGAGATTTAGGGACAAGAAAGAGGCAGCAGAGCCCGAGGCAGATCCAGAAAGGGATCAGAGAACTGTTTTTGCATACCAGGTTGATTGATCGAGCCTTTTTTGTTATAAATATTAAAAGACCTGATCTATTTGGGATTTGGTATTTCGTTCTAATTAGTGCCAATCTGCTATGTGATGATTACAGATGCCCTTAAAGGCGTCAGAGAGGGATGTATATGAATTCTTCTCAAAAGCTGGCAAGGTCAGTAAACTTCAAATTTGCACACATATGTTATTTTGAACAACTGGATGTGGTTTTCTGTATGCTCTATTTAATAGTTCCTCTATTTACGTCTAGTATTCCTTATTTTCAGGTAAGGGATGTCCGTCTAATCATGGATAGGAACTCAAGACGATCTAAAGGAGTTGGGTATGCGCTCTCTTATAGCATAATTTATTCTTCATGTGCATGCACAATTGTGGTATTAGGATATCAACTTTCAAGAATCATGTTTAACTGTATTCTTAAATGGACTAGCAATGCGATAATGATGAGGGATGATGGGAATACCTTGCACTCATGTTTAATCAATTCATGCTGCGTACTCAAGGTAGATGACATAATCCCGGTTTCCTTTTTGGTCCTTTTACCAATTTTCTTCCTCTGCATTTCTGATATGCATGCAGTGAGGATTTCTTTCGTTTGTTGTTGAGCCTTTTCAGTTTATATCTCTTGAACTGGTTATTTCATATTTCTGGACGAGGTTGATATGGAAGGACATTTCTTCTCCATTCATTTTGTTACTTTTTTGGGGGATAGGTGGTGGCAGTAAGTATGGAAATTATTTCTTCTACAGGCCAGCCTTACGTAGGTCCCGTTCATAGCATTTCATTTGCTTGAACACACATATATAAGTAAAGAAGAGTTGCTGCTTGCTGGTTACTATCCTCCCCGCCTTAGTGGCTCCCCATGGTTTTTGGTTCTGACATGTATCTTATTCTCTATTGATTAAAATATATGCTTTAGTTCGGTATTTTTATTACGTCGGGCTAACATTTACTTCACGAGTCAGATGCATCAAAAGATACCCTCAGATTGAGTTGCGTGTGCTAGAATATTTGTTTCCCTACATCTTTGCTGTATGCTTTGTTTGTTTTGTTTGAACTCTTTGTATTTTGTAGTTCTGAAAACTTGATGTAAGTTCTTGATGAGGCTGCAGGTACATTGAGTTTTATGATGCAATGTCAGTGCCAATGGCAATTGCTCTCTCTGGCCAACTTCTTCTGGGACAACCTGTAATGGTCAAACCTTCTGAGGCTGAAAAGAACCTTGTCCAATCTAATGCTACCAGTGGAGCTGCTGGGGTAGTAGGACCATATGGAGCTGTGGACAGGAAACTGTATGTGGGGAATCTTCACTTCAACATGACAGAGAGTCAATTGAGAGAGGTATTTTAATTTGCTGTGTGGTGAATATGGCATGAATTTTCATTACTTGCGGTCATCGTAGGGAATATGAAAGAGGAGAACCAAACACTGATTTTATTTAAATAAAACCTTAAGAACAAGTGAACTGGGAACTGCTAAACTTGGTTAGTGCAATCTAGTCTGCTGTCAGACATTAATTAAAATAATTTGATAACTTGTCATTTATAAGCTTTTGACTTTTTTTCTTTAGATTTTTGAGCCATTCGGTCCAGTGGAGCTTGTGCAACTGCCTCTTGACTTGGAGACAGGACATTGCAAGGGCTTTGGGTTTGTTCAAGTTTGTTACTAATGCTTAACTTCAAGAAGTGTTGTTTCCAATGATAATGATGTTACTCATCTCTTTTGTATATTATCTGGAACAGTTTGCCCATCTTGAGCATGCCAAGGCTGCTCAGAGTTTAAATGGAAAGCTGGAAATTGCTGGCAGGACTATAAAGGTAGACATGTTTTCGTGTGGGTCTATTTGTTTTTCTCGCACTGCTTGTTCTTGAGTTTGTAATTAATGTTGTTCATCAAACACAGGTTTCATCTGTAACGGATCATGTCGGAAATCAAGATACAACTGCAAAATCTGCAGACTTTGATGACGATGAGGGTGGATTGGTGAGTGTTCAGTTGAATAAAAGCAAAAATTGATAGGCATTTTTTAACTGGCATTTCTCATTGTATGATAATTTTATTTGGGTGGATTTTTTTTTCCAGTTTTTTTTGCTCATTTGACCAGAACTTATGTTTGTTTCAGTAGCACTTTGGTAACTAAAAGTTTAGCTTTAAATATTTACACAGATAGATGACTTGATTGTTACTATTTGATAGATACTTGATTGAAGCTTTATTTCAATTGAGTGTTGACCATTTTTATTATTTTACTGAGTAAATAGCGCTTATGGATTGAGAAGGCATTACAAATTGTTGATGTCAAACAAATTAAATACCAATTGAGGTTTTGCTACTTGTGCCTGTTTTTGCATATTCACTAGGCGTATATCCTGCTCAAAATCTGAAGTTTTAAATTGTATTTTATGCTCCCACTTATTTTGTGGCCAGAAACTTCATTTTTTTTTTTGGTTTTCTATGTGGGCGGGCTTCTGGGACATGGTGTGGTGGTTGAGAAAACAAAAATGCTACTTTAGTCTGTTTTTTGTTATGAGTTTGTTGCTCATATATTATGCATTTTTCTGTATACAGGCTTTAAATGCCCAATCAAGAGCATTGCTTATGCAGAAACTGGACCGCTCTGGCATTGCAGCAAGGTTTGTTTAAATATTTTCTTTTATCATATTCTGTGAACTTATTCCTTTTCTTAACAGATTTCAAACACTGCAGCATTGGTCTGCCTGTTGGGAATGGGTCAACTCCTGCTCAACAGGCTATCATGCCTATTGGTAATCCAGGTGTAATACCAGCACCAGCTGTACCTACGCAAATTGTGCCTACCCCGGTGATTGAACCTGTTGGAAACCCCAGTGAGTGTCTACTGTTGAAGAATATGTTTGATCCCAACACTGAGGTGAGGATTTACTGATTGATTACAATTACCCTCTGTTTTTTCACTCAAAAAGTACTAATATCAAATATTACAAGATGCAGACAGAGCCAGATTTTGATCTAGACATTAAAGAGGACGTGGAAGAAGAGTGTTCCAAATATGGACGGGTGAAACATATTTATGTTGACAAGTAAGTTTATGAACACGTAGAACTTGTCCATAAATAATACATTCTTTCTTTTATCTTATTTTCCCACATATGCAGTGTGTAGTTACCATTTTATAATTGATACATCTTTTTTACAGAAGAAGTGCAGGTTTTGTGTATTTGCAGTTTGAAACAGTTGAAGCAGCTAGTGCTGCTCAACGTGCAATGCACACAAGGTGGTTTGCAGGAAGAATGATTTCTGCTATCTATATGGTATGCATTTATCCACTTTGTCTTGAGTTACCCGCTGACTTTGTTTCTTGAGATTTGCAATTTTAATGTTCTGATTTTAACCGTCTTGAATGGAGGGTTTGTGTCTGTGAACTGGGTATTGTCTGATGAAGTTTTTTTAACTTGGGAGATTAATATCAATGTAGTTTACAAAATAAGTACTAGTGTTACTTAAACAAATCACATGGGATAACTGGATGGGGGAATGTTTGGATCTGAAAAGTAGTGGGAATTGAACCAACCCCTTTGACAATATATTTTATGATTGGTGGTGCATATTTGTGCATTCCTTATTACCACACTCATAATTGGGAAATGATTATTTCCAATTACATTTTTACTGTCTAACCTAACCTTACAAAACCATCTTATAAGATTTCTAATACACTTCAAAAGGACTGGACTTATATCAAGTGAGACTAAATATTTGTAGGTACTAATAATGATGGGTGACATGATATGCCCAATAACCTTTGTTAGGATGAATTCTAATACTATCTAAAAAGTGAACTTAAACTTGCAAAATGGGTTTTGAAGATGAAATTTACATATACTTTTGTACATTATAGTTTAATTATATCTCTGGTTGATGTGTGATATCTAACACAATAGAAACTAGACCTTTAAATTTTGTTGATAAAGTCTTGTACAATTAAATGTTGACATTCTCACACTTGACAAACTCGTTTTTTTAAATGAGAGAATCCTTAAGTACGTAGTTTTGAAGTGAAGTGTGAAAGATTGAGATGTGTATTATATTGACATTGCCTTGCATGTTAGGTATTATTGGTAGTATATAGTTTTCTAGGAGATGGGCGCTTAATTCACTGTGCCTCATTGAACATTTGTGTAGAATGATTTTCGCAGTGGGTTAAGTTAACTTCAACTGCTACTCTGTATGTGCAACTGTGTGTAATAATGGTGTGCCTACATTGATTCTCAAATAGCAAACTTGTGGTTTTGCTGCATCACTTTCTTTTTAGTGGGTATCTCAAACTCGTTTTTATTTTGCAGCAACCTCAGATATACGAAGCCAAGTTTAAAGGCGACGCTTGAAGAAGTGCTTATACACCTTTTAGTTCTCAGACGATAGTTTGCATATTTTTCTCACAGTAGTTCTCAGAAATTGAGTTTAGTTTATAAATTTTGATTCGTGACTTGTACTATTAGATGTATGGTTACAGAAATTTCACTGTCCAGGTGGTGTGATATTCATGACCAGTAATTTATTTTGATCTCCAATGTATTCAATTGTAACCTAGGTTCCTTCTGAGTTTATTTCTTGGTTACTACTGGACTAATGGTATGGGGCTATTGCCAACTCTAAAGTAGTGAATTGTAAGATACTAAGGGTAGTAAACATAGATTCAGCTTTTTTAACTGTAGCATAGTTTTAGAATCTTTGATGGTTGGTTTGACCAGAAATAGTTCTGGATACTGATCTGTTTACCTTAAAAACCGACCGATCTTGGAACTAGTAAGAAATTCGATAAAATGTCAGTCCTGAACTGATATTTTCAAGCTTTTCATTTTTTCTTTTTCATATTTTAAATTAGAACTGGTATGTATAAGATTCATATACATACTTTTTTCATAATCATTCTACATTTACAGTTTTATATCTTTTACAAATTAGTTGAAACCCAATTAGATTGAATGACAATTTAATTCAATTTGTATCTGATTTAGTTGATTCATTGAATCTATTATTCAAACATATTTTTAATTCTTTAGATAATTATAATAAGAGAATTATTTGGATCTTGGATACATTGATTAACGTTTTTTTTCTAAATTTTAAGTTTCTAATTCCTAATCCCATACTTGTGCATGAATGGAAAGTATTTTTAAAATACATACTTTTGTTTGAATGGAAAGTATTTTAAGAAATTGAAATATTTGAATTATTTAAAATTGATTTTTTTTATTAATTTGTTTGGACAGAGTAATTGAAAAGTTTTAGATTTTATTTTCTTATAGTAATTTATTTTTTTTCGGAAAATTCTATTTTAAAATTATTTTGATAACTTATCTTTATTTTAGATTTAAGTTGACTTAACTTCTTTTTCCATATGGGTTAACATAACTTTTGACTTGTGTGTAGTTGTCTCTATCTTTATAGTCATAGATAGATGTATCTTGATATTTGATTGATATGACAATTATCAAAGCTGTTTTGATTTGATGTGACTTTTATTTTGATTATGATTGACCATAGGCACGAACGTGACATAGTTTAACTTTCGGTTGGTTTGATTTGACATGACATTTGGTCTAGTTTGACTTAGTTACACTTTGGTGTTATCGGATCTAATTTGACTTTTAGTCTGGTTTAACTTTGCTTGACTTGGGTCGACTTGTCTTGAGTCTAGGTTGACTCGGCTTAACTTTTGGCTCAAACCAACTTGGTTTGACCTTCTGTCCAGACTAACTCAACTAGACCTTTGGTCCAAATTGATTTGATTGGACCTTTAGCTCGGATCGACTCGGAACGACTTTTAGTTCGGGCTAACGTAGCTTGTCCTTTGGTCTAGTTTGAATTGGGTTTACCTTAAACTTGAATTGACTTAGTTCGACCTTAAGCTCGTATCGACTTGGCTAGACATTGGCCCGTACAAACTTGGCCCTACCTTCGGTTCAGGTTGACTCGACTCGAACATAGGCTCATTCGACTTAACTCGAATTTCAACCCTGTCTTACTCGACAAGACCTTTGGCCCGACTTTTGACATGGGCTAAAAAGACTTGACCTTCGGTCCGGATTAATTCATCTCGACCTTTTATTCGTGTTGATTTGTCTCGACCTTGGATCCAACCGACTTGTCTCAATTTTTGGCTCAGGTTGACACATCTCATCCTTTGGCCAAGGCTAATTCTTCTTAAACTACTGTTCAATCTAAATTGATTTGACTTTAAGCTTGGGTCTACTTTGCTTAACCTTCAGTCTAACGATTTGGTTTCCAAATAATAATATCAAATAGGGTTAAGTATATTTTTAGTCCCTGAACTTTGACCCAAAATTGGAATTCATCCCTCTCCGAAACTTTAATATATTTTGGTCCCTAAACTTTAAAAATGAATGAATATAGTTCTTTTAACTCAATTATGTTAACTTTTTTGAAGTGTCGAACATATTTCTCAGTAGATATTGAACCAAGAATGTGTCAAACAATGTAAAAAATTTCAATACTAATATGAAAATCGTTTGACACGTCAAAAAAAAGTTAACATAATTGGGTTAAAAGGACTATATTCATTCATTTTTAAAGTTTAGGGACCAAAATATATCGAAGTTTCAGACAGGGACGAATTCCAATTTTGAGTCAAAGTTCGGGGACTAAAAATATACTTAACCCTATCAAATACCAATTGGATAAAAGTGAAAGAATCATATAAAATACTTCATAATTAACATAAATACAATTTCATAACCGAAATATTTATAAATTTTGCAAACAATAATGAAACAAAGTTGATAAAACTAAAAAGTATTTTCAAAAAATTATAAAAAGAAAACAAAAAACCAAGATTAAAAATATTTCAAATGTCTCTTCACTAATCTCTTTTATTATATACAAATTAATATTATATTGAACGAAATCGCAAAGAGAAAAAAATATTAAACTAATAATAATTTAAATTTAGACATAAATCTCTCATTTTTTTTTTAAATTTCAATCCATATTGTATGATAGTAAATGAAATAATTTTATACAATTGTGGTGATAAAATTATACTTCTGAGAAACTTATGAGAAATAATTAGAAAATAAAAAATAATTATATAAAAAAAATTTCAAAACAATATTTTATGTAATAAAATTAAGGCTTAAATACACATTTGGTTCCTATTTTTTTTTGTTTTTATTCAATTTGGTCCACATTTTCGTTTTGTGTTCAATTAGGTCCCCATTTTCGCCAAATTTTGGTCAATTTGGTCTTTTTCACTAACAGTGTTTAAATAGTTAACGTTCTTTAACAGTATATGCCATATGTCAACTCCTAGTTTTTTAAATTTTTTTGATTTTTTAAATTTTTTTTAATTTCAAAAAATTGTCCACTTGTCAAGTCACAATTGTGTCACGTGTCAATGCTAGTGCCATGTGTGAGTTTGTGGTTGTATTATTTCTTTTTGTTCAATTTAATCTTGATATTCGTTATTTTTGTTCAATTCAATTCTTATATTCGTTATTTTTGTTTAATTTAGTCCCAATTTTTGTTAAAATGGAACAATTTAATTTTTCAAATTGACATTATTATTTGTTATTTTTGAAATTCAATTATAAATTATAAAATTTAACTATAAATTGAATATAATTCTTAGATTAAATTGTTAAATAGAATATAATTATTTAAATATTATTAAAATATAATTATTAAAATTTTAAAAATATATATTAATATTTGTAAAATTGACATTTAATTCTAATATATTTAATATTTTTATTGCATTTTAGATATTAAATTCTAAAATTTTTATATTTAAATGTTAATTTTAAAAATACTAGTTTACTTTTCTAAACTATTTTGAATATTTAAAATATTTTTAAATATCAATTTTAAAAGTATTTTAGTATATAAATATTAGAAAAAAACATTTAATAATTATATTTTTATAATATTTTAAATAATTATATTCTATTTAGCAATTAAATATAAGAATTTTATTCAATTTATAATTAAATTAAATAATTTATAATTGAATTTAAAAAATAATAAATTCAAATGTAAATTTTAGAAAAAATATTAATATAATTTGTATAAAAGATATTAAATTTAGTGTCAATTTAAAAATGACAAAATTGATTTATTTTAACAAAAATTGGAACTAAATTGAACAAAAATAACCAATATAGGGACTAAATTGAAAAAAAAAAACTAATAATACAACAAACTGACACGTGGCACTAGCATTGACACGTGATACAATTGTAACTTGACACTTGAACAATTTTTTTTTAAATTAAAAAATTTTAAAAAAAAATTAAAAAAAGCAGGAGCTGACACGTGTCATGTATTGTTAAAAAACGTTAACTATTTAAACACCGTTAGTGAGAATGACCAAATTAACCAAAATTTTACGAAAATAAGGACCTAATTGAACACAAAACAAAAATAGGGACCAAATTGAATAAAAACAACACAAATATGGACCAAATGTATATTTAATCCTAAAATTAAACAATAATATAAGAATATTGAAAAATAGTAAAAAAGACAAAATGAATTGATACACAATTAAATAAAATTGTATAAAGGAAAACTGTATAATTAAGGATATGATAAGATGGAAAATACCTTAAAGATATGATAAAACTTTACAAATATTAGAATAGTCAAACCGTTGAAAGATAGTGAAAGTTGTTTTAACAACAAAAGCTTTTCAAATAAAACAAAAATTAAAGATCAAATAAAATAAAATAAAAAGAGATAAGTTTCTATATTATCTAGTAAATGAATGACTTACGTGATTGAACACTTGAGAGTCAAACTTTTTTATGTGAAAAAGATAAATAATAATATTAAAGAGTAAAAATAATATAATGTGAGACAAAATCTATTTTATTTATTGAAATTGATAATATACCATTTGAATACAACGAGACAAAGAGAAAAAAAAGTGTAATCAAGGTTGTGACAATAGGAAAAATACCTAAGAGATATATGTGTGGATTTTGTAAATATAAAACAAGCCAAGTATTACAAGAGAAAATATATATATATATATATATATATATATATATATATATATATATATATATATATATATATATATATATATATATATATATATATATATATATATATATATATATATATATATATATATATATATATGTATATATATATATTAGGTTACTTAGTTATGAATATTTTAGTAATTTAAATAGGAACAAGATGATGATGGGATATATATCGACACAAGTATAAGAACGGGGACAGACGGACCTAATTGAAAAAATTAGGTATTACTATATTCATACCCGTACTATTCAATGCGGGGATTCCTTGTCAAAATGAAGATGGTTTCAAGCAATACCCACAAAGACAAGTTCATTTGCCATCTCTACTTATAAGACTACTATAAGATGTAAATGGGTTCGTAAAATTAAATATGATGTTGATGGTAGTATTCAAAGCTATAAAGCATGCCATGTTGAGGGTTAAGATAACTTGGGCACTCCATTATTCAAATTTTATTGGCCATAATTGCAACTTATAATTGGCACCTCAAGAAATTAGATGTTAAAAACACCTTTTTTTCCTGGAGATCTTAATGAAAAAGTGATAAGTGCCTAGTATTAGTAAAATTGCATATCATTTAGACACTTATCTTGCATAAATTCAATGTAAAAATCACTAAAACAACTCCTTTTGTTTTAAAATACAAAATGAGGAGAGAATACGTAATAAAAAGTGGAATTTAATGTATTTATGCTATTTTTGCAGGAAAAATGAAGGAAAATAAAAAGTTAGTGCTAAGCCCCAAAGTTGCAACTCAACCAGATTAATTTAAATAAGAAGATCTAGAATACAAGCCTACGGTTGAGCAACAATATTATCATTGAGCCACATTTTAGAAAATCTTCAGTGCAAGGAAACCTTGAGATCTAAAATGACAGTTGAGCATCAATAAACCCCATGGGACGGAAAACTCCATGACTGATCTCCAAGATGACTGCCCAAGCTTGGGAGAAAATCCACTCATGAAGGAAACCTCCATGGTTGACCTACTTGGAATGGAGCTTAAGCAACACTCAAAATTCTATAAATACAGAGCATGTCTTTATTATTTTCATGCTGATTTTTTGAATCACTTTAGAGAGAGACACTCTATAGTTAGCTTAGGTTTATATTGTATATATTTTGTAAGTTATGGAAAGAGGAAAGTTACTCCATGTTTTTGTTGTATACATCATTATGAGCAACCAACCTCTTCCTCAATTGGGATTGGATGTAATTTGTAAACTCTATACTGCACTTGGTTTGATTATATATATATATATATATATATATATATATATATATATATATATTATGTTCTTGATTTACGTGTTGGTTATTTGATTTGTTTTCATTGATTTGATGACTTGATCACTCATCATACTTCATCAACATTAGATAGCATATACATCTGGTTTAGTGTTTAGATCCAATTAAATCTCCTATTGCTTGACATATACCATACATTAATATGAGGCTTTAGTTAGTTTAAAGAGTCTTGTTCTTAATGCAAGGGTTCCTTCACTAAGGAATTGGGACCATAAGTGAATTTGTGATTATGTTGGTGCTATGTGACAACAATATAGAACAAGGATGGAACATGATACATGTTAGTATGGAAGGAGAAATCTTGGATATAGATGTTGTTAACCCAAAAATGAAATTGTTTTGAGGAAGGTGAAATCAACAAGGATGAGTAAAGGAAGAAGAGAGTGGTCAAGATATATAGCTTGTTGAGGGATTTTACTATAAAGAGACACATGATTGATGAGATAGCATAGTAAGTATTACGTCATCTCAAAATCGATGAAGACCATTAGATTGAAGAATAGGAGTTTGGGTATGTTAGGTCTTGAGAGGGGATTATTGGAATCTTTCCTAACCTTTAGCAAGTGTATTGAGTCAATTGTAGTACCAAGCAAGTGTTATATCCATAAGAACTTAGGAAAATATTCAAGTAATCTAAATATGTTATGACTTGCTAAAAAAATAATGTTGATGGTAATGTTAGGGTTTTAAACAAAGCAGTAAAGGATTGAAAATAACCAATATATAAATGCGTATTGATTTTGAGTTTCACCTATCTTCTTCAACTGCACTTTTAGTGTTTTAACATAAAACAAAACAATCATTCATTGTCATAGAAAGTTCTAAGATGGATCTAAATCAAGTTCTTGAGTTTAGAACCTAAAGATCTCAAGCACAACGATGATTCCTCAAGCATTAATGCATGAACCCTTACTTTAAGTACTAGACTTTTAACTCAACTAAAGCAAATAAATTTATTCCTAGCATTCAAACACATTAGATGACTTGGTTGGACCCTAGATTCAAGATTGGTTTTCCAATTCAATCCAAATTAGTTAAACAAGATGAGTGATTAGTTCATCCAAACATAAAAGCATAGACTAAATCACTAACAATGAATAACAAAAATATTATAGATGAAACAATAACAATATAGAGAATCAAAATATATTATATTCAACCTCAATACAAAAGAGCTTAGCTACTTATGTTGATGATTATACTTATAAGCATATGGAGTAGTTGTCCCCCTCTCATACTCTCTTAAAATGTTACAATAAATTTAGAGAGAAATCTTAAGAAAAAAGTCTAAAAGAAGAGCTCCTAAAACATAATAGCACTCTATTTTTATAGAAAATATAAGTATGGCTCAACTCCATTCTCAATTCTTTAACAATAGAGGTTTCCTCCTATGCAGTGTTTTGTCATGGCTCAAGCTTCTACTTTGGTGATCCAACCCATGGGTTTCCTTCCTAAGAGGGTTTCCTTTAGGCTGCAACTCTTCTTTGTGAAGCTCAAGCTCTCTAGATACAATCTTCGGGATTTCCTTCACTAGAGGGTTTCCTCCTTGACTTCAGTACCATGCTTTGATGTTTCAGCTATGCAGACCATATATGACTTTTCCTAAACCACCTTTCAACATTTTAGCCATAATTATAGAGCTCAATTGTATAACTCCTATATTCTTGCAAAAAAATGTTGTAATTTAATAAAAAAACATATTAATTTCACATTAAACGAATTCTCGATACAATGTTATGCAGTCTAAGCCAAAAGAGGTTGATTTACTCAAAGCTTTATAAAATTCATTTACTTTAAGTGTAAAAAACATGTATCAAATTAAGTAAAATAGACACTTATCAAGGATAGACAGGGAAATTTAATACCAATCAGTTGTGAGTCAACTCATATAAGAGACCTGACACCATCTCTTTCTCAAACCTCAAGGTAACGATGGATTTATGGATATTATTTCTTACATATTTTTCAATTTTCTCATTTATACTCAATGTGAGACTCAAAATCATATTTGATTTCCCAATAGTCCATTCCTCAAATGTGAGTCCTTTCAAAATAGTACACTTCCATTTGATTTTGACCTTTAGTTGTACCACCATTTATCTTAATTAGACACACTTGCCTAAATACATGTTAGGAATAATTTTAGTACAAGGAATCAAAAACAATAAGACATGACCCAAACCCAAACAAGGAATTGATGTAACATCCCGACCGAATATTACAGATTAAAAATAATAAAATATAAAATAATTAATTGCGTCGCATTTAATAAAATCTCATTTCCCAAAACGCGGAAAATTTAAAACTTTATTTCACATATCAATAATGAAAATCCAAAACAAATATTCGTCCATTATAAAATGAAATTCCAATAACATAAATGTTAAAACTGATTCAAAAATATAAAATAAAATCCCCAAGCTCCCCTGCTCCGTGGCTAAGCCTCACCAGAACCACCTGCATCAACACCATCTGCTCACGTGTACCGCGTATACGATCATCGCCAAACACAAGTAGATAGGGTGAGCTTAACAAATTAAACATATAAAACACATATACATATGTTAATCTCACATAAAACCATATATAGATATCACCCAATCACATTATAGAAATACTCTCCTTTGACTCTATCTCGCATGGCCACAACCATGACATTCGCGTTCTACACCTCCTAGTGAGTACTTCAAGATGACCTGCTGTCATACTTATTGGCCACAACTAACAGAGCACGTGCGGGAAACCATTGTTACAGATCATACACCGTAACGCCAGGTGGAGTTCCCAAATACGAACATAGTTTGCAACGTCCCAAGACTACCAAACTCGTCAACTGTTTACCGAGGAGGGCATTCTATCTGGACCCATCCGTACTGGCCACAACTAGCACACTCACACCGACAACACTCGCCAATCCGAGCTCAACTCAAGGGTTCCTCGTGTTCATCTGCCATCCCGAGCCCAACTTGAGGGATGCCATTTCGAGCTCAACTCAAGGAACACCAGCAGTCCCACCTTTGAAGCATCACCAAAAGCATTGAAGATCACACATGTAGGATCCACCAACTCTAGGCTGCAACAGCAAAATCGCCTGGCGGGGGACACGTACCGCCAGGCACTACCAACTTCCAGACCGCCTGGCGAGGGACACGTACCACCTCTGATTCATCCTCGTTGTAGATATCGCCTAGCGGAACCTCCCTTACTGCTAGGCGCACGAGCTCCAAGTGCCATTATTGTAGCAGCTATCGCCGGGCGGAAAGCTCTCTGCCGCCAAGCGTCCCAAGTCCAGGGAACCTACTGTGTCACCGCTATCGCTTGGCGGTTCGCACATCACCGCCAAGCGCCATGACAGTGTTTCACGTTGCTGGTTTCTGCTCTAGTCTGGCACAATTTCTCACATCATTTTCATCTGGTCATTATCCCTGTATCCTATAACTTAGATGGTTACTAACAACTGTGAGGTTTAATCATCACTCCCTAATTTGATAGCATTTCATATTCTACTACTACCATCACAATTACCAAATCAAGCTTTCTCATTTCCATACTATTGTTAATCACGAATTCCTTATCCTTAAGTTAATGCCAAGCCAGTTACTACTGTTATAGGGTCTTCTTCCAACACTACTGATATCACATTTCTTATTACATGATTCCATGAGTCTCTATACCTTATTCTATTCCATAACTACCAAACCCAAAATTACCCTATGAACTTTCACCTATACATGTGCTGAAGTACATAATACTTGTCTCACCAATCCTTTACAATTTTACTTCTGTTAAGTATCCTCTATGCACCTTCTATTCATACCATTAACCTCAATTGAGTCCGGATCATTCTATTGCATCACCCTAAACCATTTAAGTTTGTACCTCAGTTTTTCCGTTAGATCATTCCCAACCCCCAAACTTATATCATTCATGAGCTAAGATGGTTTCTTCCGACCAAAACACACCAAGAACCCCCAAATCCTGCACTCTGGTACGGCACCTGGCGGCAAACTAAGAGCCGCCAGGCGGTTCCTGCATTTTTTTCCAGGAACACCAATTCCTCCAAATTCTATGAACCCTAAGACCTGCTGCAACTATGATTTCAGTCCATTTCTCACCCTCATGGCATACGATTCTCGTCCCAATTGCATTCTTTCAATCATTGCCTACAAATTTTCCCTTAAAATTACAACCCTAATTTGTCTAGCAACAAAAATCCTCAGTATTTCCAACCTTAACACTGTTTCATTCGAATTAACTTATCCATAGCATGAAATTCGACGTCAGTTCAACATCAAACCATCCTTCAATGAATAACCCTGGTTTCCCCATGATCAAAATCGCCCCAGAACCCCAAAATGGTTCGTGTCGCCTAGCAGAAATCCATCATCGATAGACAGTTCAAACAGAAATCCAGAACTGGCACACAGATCCCACGTCGCCTGGCGGTCGGGAGTGTACCGCCAGGCGGTTCTTCTTCTAGAACCCAAAATTTACACAGAAAGGATGAGTCGCCTAGCGACCAGTCATTACCCATCAGGCGGTTTCTGGAAAAATTTCAGAAACGTAAAATTTCATACAATTTAGACAGTTCAAATACACCTATTCAACATACAGTTCATGCAATTATATAATATACAATAAAGCACGATTTTCCAACTCCCCTAACCTGGTTTCCTTTGCTAAACTTGAAAATTCTTGCCTCCTCCTTTGATCAAAGAATAACTTCTCTTCTCTCCCCCAATTCAGCTCCTGGCTAGCACTTAATCTCACGTTTCTCTCTGGTTTTTCTCTCCCTAAAGTGCAGTATAATCAAAGGCCACGCACAACCTTTTTATCATCTCCAATTTTCCTTTTAATTAGGTCTAAATGAGAGTTTATTAACCAAAAACGAAAATTGGGTTTAATGCCTATGATAATTGCCATTCAAGGTCATTATGGAGTTGTTTTTCAGCCCCTTTGGCTGCCTTAACGTTAGAGATGTCAAAATGGGTTTCAACCCGTGAGCCAACCCGGCTCACCACGGGTTCGAACCAGGTTGGGTTGGGAAAAATTCAATTTTTTCAAAAATGGGTTGAACTCAACCCGGCTCACTTAACCCACGGGTTAAATGGGTTCGAGCCGGGTTGAAGGTGGGTTGGCTCACTTAACCCACCAACATTTTTTTACAATTTTTTTTAACTTGTTTAAATTTTCTTTTAATTTTTAAATTTTTTTTTTTAATAATTATTTACTACTATTATATATGTTCACAATTTCATATTTTTAAATGCTAGAATGTTGCTCAATAATATTTGAATAGTTTGAATGTTTAATTAATTTGATTGTCAAGTTATATATGTTGATACTTTAATCTTTAACTATAATCTTTATAGTAAATTACTCAAGTAATCGTCTTATAAACAATTTTTTTCTAAATTAACATGACAAAAATGTATAGTTTTTTTTTATTTATATTTTGTTGAATAACATGATAGAAAATTTGTAATATTAGTCATGCTTTCTTAGACTATATGGATACTTTCTTGGAAACAATTCTTCATATATTAGTGGTGAGCATGATCAAGACATTGATTCTTGATTTTACTATGATTGTCATCTCATGGGTGGGTGAATGAATGTTTGTGTTTTTTTGAGTGGATTTAGAGGGTAAAGTGAGTAGATTTGGAGATAAGTTGTATGAAAGTTAGTGAAAGTAAAAACGAGGGCAATATGATAATGTGGTCGATAATACTCGCTAATCTTCTTCTTTTATAATGGATGAAAAAACTTGTGCATCCCTCAAATCCGTACTCGCTTATCGGTCCACATCTATGCAATGGAACACAATTTGAAAATGAATTCGCGCTCGCTTATTCCCTTCAACAGCTACATCCATGCAAGAGAACATGCCTTTAGAATGCAAGTGGAGGGAGGGGAGTGTGTTACTTATATATAGGAGGTTTAAGATTGAAATTGAATAGTGTCACAAGAGCATAGCTTTCGATCCAACTTTTGACCTATTCATTCTTGGCACATCACTTTTGTCCTCTGCTGCCTAATCATTTTTCCTGAGTTAAAAGAATCCAGTCATAGAACAATATTAATGGTTAAAAGACAAAGAACCATACATGTACTCAATGGTTAAAAGATTATATACTAGGATTTGAATCATACGGACGTCCAGAAAAAAGAAACGGATTTCAACTTATATTACTGGATATCGACATCTAGTTTATATCTACACAGGATGTCAACGTCCAATTTCTAAAAAACATATTTCATTTTTTTATTATGGATTTCAATATTCGATATTTAAAATATTATATATTTTTTAAATTAATTTTAAATTATTTTATTATTTTTTTATAAGTATATTTTAAATGTTGTATAATTATACATAAAAAATTAAAAACAAAATTAATAAGTTAAAAATGTTAATTAAAATTCGGTATACATCATAAAATTTCTTTCATATATCGAATTTCGATATTCGGTTAATATTTCTATCGGATGTTTTGGGTGAGTTTAATTTTTTTATTTATTTTGGATTTCGAAATCTGTGATTATGCATATCGAATTTTGACATTCAATATACTTTTAATCATGAAAAATAAAATTCGTAAGAGAGACCGTGACCCACATATAATATGCTCAAATAATAAGGGTTGCGAGATTAGATGGGTAGTAGACTTAAATAACAAAGATGAGAGAGAAAAAGTAGGAGTGGGCAAAAAATCTAATTTTCTTGATCCAATCCGCTTTTGCTTTGATTCAATCCATTTAAAATCTATTTTATTAAAAATCCAATTCATTTAAAATCCATTTAATGGATATAGATTTCAATCTAATCTACATTTTATATATTTTATGGATTGGATATCTATTCTATAAATCAAGATTTTCAAATATATATAATCCAAAAAATCCAATCTAAATTTTAAGTTTAAATTTTTAGTTGGGTTAGGCTAAAGGTTGAGATAGACTAGGCTAAATTCAGACTAAGACGAACCTTGCTCGACGACCTCTACGGACCGAACATGCCCGATGACCCTGAAGGGTTGGCGAGCCCGACGACCATAAGAGGTTGGACGAGCCTAAATATATGAACGGGCTAGGCGGGCTTGACAAACCAGACGAGTCGATCGGGCCCAACGACGCGAAAAATTTGGATGAGCCTGATGACTCGAACGGGCCAGGCGGGCCCGATGACCCAAATGGACTAGGCGGGCCCAAAGACTTGAACAAGCTAGGCGGGCCCAAAGACCTGAACAAGCTAGGCGGGCCCAAAGACCCGAGCGGGATAGGCAGGTCCGAAGACCCAAACGGGATAGGCGGACCTGAAGACCCAAATGGGCTAGGCAAGCCCGAGGACCCGAACGGGCTAGGCGGGCCTAAAGACCCAAACGGGCCAGGCGGGCCCGAAGAATCGAACAGGTCAGACGATTCCGAAGATCCGAACAGATCAAGCGGTTTCGAAGACCCGAACGGGTCAGGCGAGCCCGAAGACCTTAATGAGTTAGGCGGGCCCAAAGACTCGAATAGGTTAGGCGAGCCCAAAGACCGAACGGGCCAGGCGGGCCTTGTAACATCCCTAGGGAATATTACTAAAAAAATAAATATTAAAATAAATAATTTCATTAAATAATCATCTCGATAAAAATCCCAACGCGGGAAAAGTTCGTTTCATTAAGTTAGCGCGCCAAAACTCATAGCCAATTCATAAAGTGTTACAAGTTCCCAAAAATGGCATTTAAAACATAAATTACAATTTAATAAAATCCTAGCACTACTCCCATGCTAGCCCTCACTCCGCCATCTGAGCATCCTCAGCACC
>Ga0214542_1002678_pt1 | contig 36676 bp, 18 predicted proteins | sample CNSS1metaG_FD_160096 | JGI IMG/M metagenome (GOLD analysis project Ga0214542, IMG submission 160096) | Root nodule microbial communities from cowpea collected in UCLA plant growth center, Los Angeles, California, USA - CNSS1 | ecosystem: Host-associated > Plants > Roots > Nodule | place: USA...
AAGCGGGGACGGGTATTTGGGCGGGTATATATATATCCCCATCCCCATCCCCATCTCCAGTTGAAAATTTCGGGTATTACCCATACCCATACCCATACCCAGTCAAAGCGGGGATTCCCCGTCAAAATGGGACGGGTTCGGGTGATACCCACGGGCACGGGTTTATTTGCCATCTCTAGTTGATAACAGTGAAAAAATATATGCCTGTATCAGAAACATTTTTTCTCGGTAAAAATAAAAAATAAAACTTTTTTTTTATTAATAGATGAAGTGAACACAATATTTTGAAGTGGATAATTGAAAAGTAATAATGTATGGTTTGGAACATGACTGTACAATATGGTGTTAATATTGTAGTGGCATGAAGATATGTATGTATGCTAATTAGGTTTTAAGAATGTTGGAAATGAATAAGCAAAAGGGAAGTAAAGAGATAGAAAAATGTTTGTTTGGGAACAGTTAAGGTTTTGGCTTTTTGTGTTGTGTTTTTTCAACCCCACACAGGAACTTGGACTCCTTCTTATAAAACACCTTCAACCATCTCCAAACCCCGTAACACTCTCAATCCACTTTTCTTCATTCCCCTTTCACTTTCTCTCTTCCGACAACTCCAATTCTAGTTTTGGGGATTCCAAGGTTATGGAGAACCAACGCAGTCCTCTTCTGAGTTGGGCGTACTACTGTCACGGAAAGGTAAAGCCTTGATTTTTATTTTATATGTTTTTGTTTGCTTGGAGTTAGAAAAAAGGGTAACGAATGAGGTTGTGATGACACAGTCAGTGGAGGAGCTGAAGCAGTCGCTGATGTGCACGACTCTTGAGCTGGAACAAACGAGGGCAAGTGTGCAGGAGGAGCTGAGAAAGAGGGACGATCAGCTTCTCACCCTGAAGGAGCTTCTGAACAAGGTGATGAGAGAAAGAGACGAGGCACAAGAGAAATGGCAGAGACTGATGCTGGAGAAAATGGTTTTCCAGCAGCAAAAGCAGCAGCAGCAGCAGCAGCATCAAACAGCTCCTGCTTCTGGGATTTCCAGCATTGAGGATGAACCCAGGAGAGGGATTGAGTCCAACAATGGGCTGTCGTCATCGGATTGTGAAGAAAGCATTGTTTCGTCTCCGGTGATGGAGCATTTGGGTGGTGGTGCGCAGGCACAGTTGCCGGAGTCAATGATTGAGCTTATATCACCGGATAAAGCGTTGCCAGAAAAAGGTAAGCTTTTGCAGGCAGTGATGAAAGCAGGTCCCCTGCTTCAGACTCTGCTCCTGGCGGGACCACTCCCTCAATGGAGACACCCTCCACCCGCTCTTGAGTCCTTCGAGATTCCTCCTGTCACCATTCCTTCCCCGCAGGCACAGCCACAACCCCTCCACCAAGACTCCTTCACCTCCAACTGCGGGAGAGTGAGCAGGAAAAGGGTTTTCTGCGAGGGCTCTGATTCTCCGACGCAGACCAAGTTCCAAAGGATTGTACTTCACTGACTACTACTGTTACCCACTCAGTTTTATTTATCCTTTTTAGTTTTTGATTTATAATATGATTTAAAGGTTAGGTGTTCGATTCGACTGATCTAGCGTATGTACAGTGCTTTGTTTTAACTGGGTGATTTTGGGTTCTGGTGATGAAGGAAGAAGGATTTGTCCTTGGCTGCCATTTTTGCCCTTTTCACATTCTCCTTTTGTTTTGTGTGAGGTGAAAGGGTGTCTGAAATTGTAATGTAACTAGGATAATGTAGTGCAGTAAGTGATGAGTGTGTGAGTGTGGGAGGGAGAGAGAGAGAGAGAGGGGTTGATGTGTAAGATCACATCAACAATTAAAGGGAGGGGTGATTGGTTGTGTAGTCGTTGGGGTTGGGAGATGGTGTGGCCAACCACCAAGGGGGACGGCCATGAGCTCTGCGTGTAGGGTTTGGTGGACCCACAAATCAGAATCAGGATCTATTACTGGTGTGGTGTATCATTATATTAAGCTTTTTTAGACAACTTATCATTATTCACTTCTAATCCTATTTCTTCTCTTTTTCTAACACTAATTCACTAAACTAAAGCAAACACCAGTATCAATCAATCTCAATCTCTATATTATTCCATAAGAGCCTGCCAAATATGTATTCCTTTCAAAGAGGCACAATGGCACTTCACCTTCACCAATGCATCTATATGTACTCCATCAAACCATGGCAACTGTTAAACATTTTGTACCTCAATTTTTAAGAAAAGGTTGTTTCCAATCTATAAAATATCACGTTAACAGCTTATCCTTCTAATTCAGCGTGTGCGATTATTTTAGAAAATCCTTTGGGTTATGAAACTTGAGACCAATTTTGTTTGAAGATATTATGATCCAAGAGAAGGATGTGAGCGTCAGATTCCATAGTAAGTGTAGGCATGTTGTATAACAGTGTGAAGGTCAGGTCAAGGGAAATCACATGGACAGTCTTCTTCAAAGCAGACAGGTAGAATGCAGAGGCTGCAACAATTTGGCTAAAACTAGTGCGTACTTCACGTATTTTTTCAAACGTAAACTTTATCCACCACATGTCACTGTTCCTGTTCAAGAACCTAATGTTTTCTGCCCTTTTTTGACCAGGGATTTACTGTACATCTCTCTTCCCTTGCGCGGTTAGCGCCAGCTATATTAGTTCCTTAATCCAAAAATTAAAACAGAATCCACGTTATTTTCATCCAGCTAGCTGTGTAATTAAATAAACTTTACATCAATACATCCTTGCCGGTGAGGGCAACAAGGAAGTCCTAAAAAACACGCTAATCCTCTTCCGAACGGTGAACACAGGCTGCGTAAATGACGCGACTCGTGCCTTACAAGACAAGAGACGTTGAAGCTGCGGTCAACATTAGGCCGAATAAGCCAAATTAAAACAATCTCAAAGATAGTTTTAACAAAATAAAGCCCAGGCTCATAGTTATACGTCGGGCCGACAAATAACCCGTCTATGTTCAAAGAACAAACGAAATTTCAAAGATTTAAGTCATTTACAGTCTGCAAATAAGGAAAGAAAATTCAAGGTTTAAAACCAAATGCCGCAAGCTGTCAAAAGGAGGGTAAAAAAAAATCAAAGAAATGTAAGAAACGAAAAAGAGTTTGGACCAATGGCAGAACCTGAAACTGGGATCGAAGTGAAAAGGGTTTAGGCTCTTGTTACAGAACACGGGAGGACTTGGAAGATGAACTCTTATTCTAAACATTAGGCATATCTCACTTACATATCTCCTTCGAGCAATCATTGAACCCAGTCCTTTTCTCTAATAAACTCCACGACGGAAGTAATATTCAATCTTATCTTCTGAGTCAGGTTCGTGCAATTAGAATTAGATTTTTCAAAGCAGTCATGTACAGTTAAAAAGAAAGTTCAATACAACAGTTTTACATTTGGAAACGGGAAGATAAAGCTCCACAAGACGTGCCATGCTAAATCTTGACACATGGACTAATATTGAGAACTGTTTTCGTCAATGCTAACTGCCTTAACTGCAGCATCATATGTTACAAGAACAAACAAAATTGTAGACAGGAATTAACATGGTTTAAGCGGAAATGTCTACTTTTGGGACCCTCCATGAGCTTCTTCTACGTTGTACATCGAATTTTCAAATAATGTTCATATCCAGTCATGCTCTCTGACCTAAGCTTAGGCAAAATTTCGCATATACACATCTTTCTCTCATGCGATCATCAGACATAAAACATACATTTTATATTTCAGCAGGAAAAAGAGGAAAATTTTCCCCTCAATAATCTTCTTCATCTTCGGCATCTTGTTTGTTCGCTTGATTGTGTTTTTGAGCTTTATACAACTCAGCAATCTGCAAAACAATCGACACATGACCAAAAATAATCAATTTGAGTTCCCATTACTATTTTTTCAATCTTCTATTATATTGTTGGTCAGATAAAGTAGATTGCACTTTACCTGCTCAGATGATGTGGCCTGTTCAGGAGCTTTGTCATGCCGGACTCGAATCAGTCGTGGAAATCGTAGAGAGATGCCCTTCAAAGAAAAATGAAGAAATGCCAACCAAAAATGTTAAATACAGCTATTATTGACAATTAAACAATGTTAGACAACAATTCATTTTATGACCTTGTTCGGATCTACTATGCCCGCTGCAGCACGGTAGACGGGGCTAATGGTCAGGTCTGCCGCTTTCACCTCCCACACCTGGATGAAATAAGGTAACACACAACTAATATATAAAAAGAAATTGCTACAAAGAGCATAATACAATTTTATTGGGATAAAAATATACAATTAAAAAGAAAGGCACTGGAAAAATCATTTCAACTCCAGTGGCATAACTATTTTAGGGAACCAAAAAAGATGAAATTAATGTGGATGGTTGGTGAGTGAGCGAAACCAATTTGAAAAAGATGAAACATACTACCATTTTTGAGTTATTTTCACTCGTCTTTCTATTTCTCTTCAACCAATCATCTTCAACTTTTTATTTATTTCTTACATATTTCCACTTTCCTATTTTATTTTCATCAAACCTGTTTCGTTCTTCTCTACCAAATACAACATACTAGCTCTCACCGTTTATTTAAAACTTGAATTGCCATAAATCATAATATGATAGGGGTTAAACACCAAATATCACAAGCCAGCTACACTGTCTCAAGAATTATACAAAAAAGAACACGATCGCGTTAATTAACCAACTGTGCGCCCATTATCCTCCCCACTGTAATTAGTAATGCTTTTCCAACGACGCTCATTATTATTCTAGAAAGTCATGTCAAGAACAAGGTTGATGGACAGCATATAATCCCTACTCGATCACATTGGGAGATCATTCAGCCACATTCGAGTGGCATCAGACCATGATAGTATTTCCAACAGTGAAATTTCTTTCGTATCTTCCATTGAAGTACTAGGAAATTCAAAACACGGACACAGTAATACCAGTAAGAGATAAGATGACTCTATAATGATGGTAGGCTACAGCACAATTGGAAAAGACAATAATGAAATCGCCAAGAAAAGTCAGGGTAACTCTCACCTTACTGGCTTCAAACCATACGTCGGGATTCATAGTTTCTCCGAATCTATAGTATGACTGAAATCAAAGAGCATGATTAAATTAATTTCAAAAATATCAAGCATGACCAGGAAAGGATAAGAGCGAAAGAAGAGGCTGGGACCTTTGGCTTGGAAATCACTTGAGAACCAAGACTGGTGGAACATTCTATAAGCTCAGCTTCAGTGAACCCCGTTCCTGCCCACCATAACAAGAAGATTAAGAGAAAGAATCTTTACGAATGAAATCCACAGGGGCTACACAAAATTAAAATACTAACCAATCTTGCAAATACTTTGAAATTCTTCATTATTGTTGTCATAGCAAGCAAGGACGAAGGCACCATAAACTCCTACAAGACATGTCACTATTTCATTTCAAACCACTCAAAGCTAAGGATTTACTGTATCTAAATCCCAACATAATGCTAAAAAAGACGAGTAACATAAGCCACATCACATTAAAGAGTACACTTCATGATCACCTGTACGTTTTCCACGTCCGTGGAAAGCAGCAATAGGTACCAAGTCTACAGAGTCCCCTAGACTGCAAATTAGAGCCAATGAATACACAGAAATTCATAATAAAGAACTAAGAAATATGAACGTCAGAACACATCCTTACTTGTCCATATAATCTTTCTTCAATTTTAGCCAGTTGAGTGATCGCTTGGCAGGTTCATATGTAGCCTCCTCATTTAGTGTTTTAATAATTAACCCCTCACAACTACGAATCAAGAGACGCGCAAAATATTAATGACAAATTCTCATTCAAATTATAGCAAGAAAACCAAATTTTAAACATCTGATTGTTGGAGAGTAAATAATCAAGAGTAAGTTTGTCCTGATCACAAAATAAAGCACATTCACTTAAATCCTTGTCCATAGCATTAAAATTCAAGGTGATTAAATGGCAAAACAAACATACTAAGTAGTCCAATGTTCGTCGATGCCTATCCAATACTATTAGTAAATCTCATAACATAAGTTGAAGACTATCATACATTATGCTGAAATTATGTATTATTTTAAACTCAAAATTAACTAGTAGAAATAGTGCACCTAGCACCAACAGCTTGGTCAAGAAAAGTCTGTATCTCCTCAACATCATTTGAAGTTAATGCTGTTGCAAACTGAAGAAATCCAGATTCTTCCTCAAAAGAGGCATAAAGATGCTACAGAGAGAAAACAGATAGTCATCAATAAGTAGCCCTTATTTGTATAGAAGCCCATGGTTAATTGAATAAATTCAAATGAGTAAATAATATTAAATCAACATTGTGAAAGAGATCAATTGGTTTCCCTACCTGTTAGGACTTAAGCAAGAGAACCCAACCTAAAAGACTAGTCCATTAGGTGGAAGAGTCTCAATGCTGTAGTTTGGGGTGTATTGTTAGAATTATGATTGTTACTATATTGTACAGTTTTCATAAAGCTGTAGTTTGGGTGTATGTACCTAGCCTAAGGGTTTAGTGTTATAGGATATACCTTTTCCTGGTAACTCTTCTCTCTTTTATACATACACATATATATACATACATACATATATATATATATATAGACACACACACATATATACATATACACACATGGTTCCTAAAACTACTAATGAAAAACTTCATCTTGAATGCCATGATTGATGAAGTGCACATCTCGCAAGCAATGACACATGGAAGCTTGTTCCTATTCCATCTAGAAAGAAGATTGTGGTTGGGTTTATGTTTTTAAAGTTGGACTTGGTGATGAAGTTGAGCAGCACCTTAAAGCTCAATTGGTGGCCAAAGAATATACACAACGTTATACACTTGAATACTTGCTAGGCTTTTCTTTTTGCAATGGTTGTTATTTGCCGTTGGCCGCTTCACTAGCTTGACATTAAAAATGTTTTCCTTCATTGTTTATTGAGGAAATTTACATGGAACAACCTATTTGATTTGTTAAATCAAAATTTGATGGTGGACTAAGGTGAAACTTTTTCATATCATATCTATAAAGATAATAATGGATGTTGGTGGGAAAACACATTTATCTCATTATTACAAGACCTAATATTTGTCGAAGTTATTTGACAATTCAAGCAAAATCCTCACATTAATCACTTCAAGCTTGAGGTTCTCCCAACTAATGGACTTGGTTTTTGGGGTTGAGCTCTCCTCCTTTGCTAAGTCCTAACAATTGGTGCTTTTATTGGGTTGGACTATAGAACAAAATATCTATAGGTTGGATTAAGGTGCAAACAAAAATACTAATTGATGATAGACGTCAGTCCTTAAAAGAGGTGAAAATGTTAGGAGTCCCACAATGAGTAGGGTGAACTCCTTAATATGACACTTACCATTGAGGTTCTTCTACCTAATGGACTAGTTTTTAATGATGGACTCTCCTCTTGCACTAAAGTCCTAACACTACCAAACTAAACTGTATCTCAAAAACTGGATCAGCTTTTAGGTTTACAACTGTCAGTCTTCTCTATCAAGGACTAAGCTACATAATAAAGAAATTAAAAACATGAAACTATGGGCTGAGCAAAGATAAAAGTAGGTACCTCTCTGCGGACTCTCAGGTTTTCCTGAAGAAGTTCTTGGCCATTTAGATACAACAAATCAAAAGCAAATACACAAACATTAACCTTTATATCTTCAATTTCTACTTTCTTGCGAGCTCGAGTACTAAGGGTCTGTCAAAAACAAACATGTTCTTTAAAGAGTCAGAGAATTTAAATGTGAAGCCCTTAATAACATGTCATATATAAAGACAGGTCATAAATGTAAATGCAGTTTTCCATTATAGAGGACATAGATGAGCAGATAGCTACATCTGATACATGTCCTATCTTATTCTATACTAGAGAACTTTCTATGTATCAGTTAAAAAAACATTATTTTCTTCTTTCAAGTCATGTCTAAATCAAATCCCAGCACAAAAATATCAGAAACCGAAAACTTGTCCAAGATAGGAAAGACAACACAAGCATAATATACCAAAGGATTTAATGTTGATCAACTGCCAGTACAAAAAGGTTTCTGATAATGTACTAACATTCAAAAAGAAAAACAGCATTAAGATTACCTGGAAAGAAAGAAGCTTTTGTGTTGTGCGGTCATATGCAACAATTTCACAATCAAGAATAAATGAAGATACATTTGCTTTCTTCAACCTGTTCGCTGACAGAAAATGGTCATTACAAGTGATTGTTTTACTAAATGCAACTTCATGTTGTTAGGAAGTGTCCTATCCAAAAAGACTGAACCAGACCTCAAATGTATCATTCCTAATAAAGTTTTTTCTTTACCTTTTAACTGCAGCAGCAACATCAGGAAACTTCTCAGTGTTCCGTTCTGCTTGTCTACTGTAAATCTCAACTGAACCATTCTCCAGGTAATGTATCTGTTCCAATGCAGATAATGTTAATGCACATAATTAGCATTACAAGAGTTATGTTTCTGATGGAAGACTTGACCATGAAGTACCTGGGCACGCTCTCCATCATATTTGTATTCACAGGTAAACTCCACATCCTGGAATTTGTTCAGAATTTCAGTTACACTTTTTGCTGCCTTTGAAAGCATAGGTCTAATTGGAACACCAGGAGTAAATTTACAATTCTTTTGAAGCTTCCATAGACCCTCAGTAAGAAGTGCAGATATTATTTTGTCGTAGTCAGGAAGAACAGAATAGACTTGTTTAACAATATCTGAAGCCTGATGCAAAATGAAACCAGAAGAATATATTTAAATAGGGAAAAGGTGGGTGGTATCTTCATCAGAAATCAGTGATACCAACTACAGCAGCAGCAGCACCATACCCAAAAATGTAGTTCAGAACCACTTAAAATGTTTAAATCCCAAAGGCGAATATTCCTATTCAACATGAACTCACAAGACTAAGCCATGTAAATTAATTCACTCTTATACCATATTTCCCAGTTCAATCACATTAGCTTACCTTGTCTAAAGGAGACTGAATTTCAGGAGGCGGTTTAGAGTGTTCTTCAGTGTATACTGCAGCTTGGCCTAGTGCAGCCAATAGAGTTTGCTCTGCATAACCAATTCGCAACTTTGTCTAAAAAAACAAGAACAAGATGCAATTAAGATGGATAAGTAAGCCCACACCAGAAAACTATGAAGAATTAAAATTTCAACCTGAAGCAAACGAATTAGATATTGAGGTTCACAGTCAGTTGCAGCAACAAGAAGTGCCTTGATACGATTCTTTTTTTTCTCTTGACTGTCTTTTCCAGATTCCTGTACACATTTAGAAATGAAGAAAACGTAACAGCATTATTTAGCAAGATTCAGTTCTACACAAATATATATTCAAATCTCAACAACAAATTCCTCCTTTCTTCCCTTACAGGACATACACCCAGCCATACTAACTTCTAGCATGCTCACCAAACAGATGTCAAGAAATTTAAAGGTGAAAAGAAACGTATAAAATAGCTTTTAAAAAGCCATGGCTTCAGCAAAAGACACAAACCAACCTCCTTCCCAGGCAAATTGTTCTGGTACAGCACATTAAACTCCAACAAATTTCTAACCATAATAAAGTATCAACAAAATGAGCTTAAAATGACTAATGTGCTCTTATGCACAACATATGATAAAGACACCAATTACACTGTCCAAGTCTTCAATATCAGTTTACTCAGAATTTATTTTTGCAAATTCTCTACTCTCTTTTTACCATTCATACTGTTATACCACATGAGAATGCACTAAAACCAGGTTATCCTAAAGCAAAGGGCCATTGCCATGTTGTGCTTATTTTCCTTAATCCCTCAACGTTGTAATAATAATTTCAAATTGATCCATGCATGGGTAGAATTTATAGATGCAACTTGTCACCAAAAAACTAGGCACTGATATTTAGAAAGTAAATACCCCTCCTTTTTTAAACCCTGCACTAACCTCATTTACTTGATTGAAATAAACCCAACAGAAACACGTTACAGTGTGTAATTGCCTGTAAGGGAGATTATTGTTGACTGGGGGATCATGTGCGATTTCAATAAAGCCCAATGTCAATGTGATTTGTTTATATTTAAAACAATAAACCACAGGCTTGAGGAAAAGGTTGGGATGTATTGTGAATAAGCGAACAACCAAATGCACAATATTCAAAATCAGTGCTGACATACCTTAGCAATAAGGCGAAAAGTGTTGAAAACCTTCCTGATGGTTAATGCTTCAGGTTTCCACATCATAGGTTGAGACGAACGGCACTCTTTAGCAACCAAGCCCAAATCACCTTTTTTCTGTCAATAATAAAATACCCTTTAGTCAAAATCGTCTCCGCAGCAAGAATGGAAGAAAAACTCATTCACCTGATACGAATTCTTAGTAAACCAAAAGAATGAACGATCTGAAACCGCCCCTTAACAAAGATCTTCTACGGTCAAATTCAACTAAACAAAGAAAGAACAAAAGGACTCAACTAAATTCAGTCACCTGATACTGAGCCTTAATCCAATTCTCGTTCCTTCCATAAGCCTCCGCGAGCGCCTTGGAAATGATCGAGTCGCCGATTCCCAGTTCCAGCCCTTCATGAGCAGGCGCAATCCGGTTTGCGGAGAGGTAAACGACGGGAACAAGATCCTCCGGCGTGGCCAGCATCACAGTCCGCAGCACATTGCAAACAATGTCAGTGATAACGATTCTTCCACTTTCCTGAGAAATCATATCGAATGCCAAGGCGAGAAAGAGAAACGGCACGGGCTGTCCCTTCTCCCATGCAATCATCGAAGCGGGATCAAAACTGGAAGGCTTCTGCTTCAGCCGCGGCACTAGCTTCTTCAGCTCCTCGGTCTTCCCGTTCGAAGAAGACGACGACAGTTGACGTACCTTCTTCGGTTCCGCCTTAACGGCTTCTTCCGCTTTAACAGCTTCTGGTTTAACAGCTTCTGGTTTAACAACTTCTTGTTTAACTGCTTGCTCCGGTTCAACGGTTATTGCCGGAGAAGGCAGTTTGGGGGATTTGGGGTTGCTAGGGTTTTGTGAAGTGGAGAGTGAAGATTTTCTTTTCTTTGGAGATGATGGAAGCTTCGGTGTTTTGGATTTGGAATTCTTCTTGGCGGCGGACATGAGAGCGTCGAAGGCGGAAGGTGGCTTGGACATGGCGCGGAGAGGGACGGAGGACAGAGATAGAGGGAAAGAGACGAGAGAAGAAACCCTAACAGTTCGAGAGAAACAGAAGGAAAGACGAAAAGAGGATCGAAAATGCAATGCGAGCATGAATGAATGAACCCTGTGACTAATTTGAAAGGCCAAACAGAGCCTGAGTGAGTGAGTGAGTGAGTTTGTTAGAGAAGGAGGAGGTGCGCCAGAGACTAGAGAAGTGGCGGGAACAAACGCGCTTCTTCGCTTGCACCTACACACTATAAAAATTAATTTCTACAACTAGATTAAATTGTGAACATACTTTATGTTTTTATTCTATTTTTAGTTACATTTTAGAATTAAAGATATTAAACCAAGATTTTCAAATATTCAAAATAACTTATTCTTTCTCTTTTATTAAAGTGTCTATGATTTTGTTGAAGCCTTTCGCATTTGCTATCACTGTTGAATCGTGAATGGATTGGTTTGGTTTATTATCTTTCACCGTAGATCTTCAAATTATCTACAACCTTTCCTTGCCATAGTTGTCGTATCGGATTATGAATCTACGACATTACGATATTTGTTAGAGATAGATTTTAAGTCTAATTCAACTTCATAAAATCGATTTATAAAATAAGAATTACACTCATTTATATATCATGAATTAACTTCATATTTAGACAATGTGAGACATTCAACAATATTATTGTGCAAACGAATTAGCAAAGATGGATTTGGAAGATCATGCTTGTTTGTTTGGCGCGATTTGATAGGAAATTCGAGATTCATCCATAATTACATCTTGCAAAAGTCATGAAGATTTGTGGAGATAATATGTGATTTTACGAATATAATCCTCTCACCCAATATTTTTTTGGGTTAAATATGTTTTTGGTCTCTCAACTTTTGGTCAATTTTGGAATTAGTCCATTTTGAATCTTTGGACCAATTTACTTCTAGTTCTTCATATTTCAAAATATGTAAATTTAGTCCTTTTAGTCAAATTTTGTTAAGTTTACTTGACATTTCAAACGCGTTTCATAATAGTAGTTGACTTAACATTAAAGCAAAAATGTGTCAAAGATTATAAACAACTCAACTACAATATTGAAATACGTACAAAATATCAAATAAACATAACAAAATCTTATTAAAATGACTAAATCCACGTATTTCAAAAAATGAAGAATTAAATTGATCCAAAATTTCGAAATAAACTAATTTTAAAATTCATTAAAAATTAAGAGACCAAAGATATATTTAACCCTATTTTATCACTTTGCTTCCTTTTCCTTGTTGCAAGATTCTTAGAAGGATATAGTAACGACCAAAAGTGACCATGCACACAATACAATGTTATCTTAAATTTCATTGACCCGTATTTAACTGCCATTAAAAAGCACGATATATTCCCCAATAAAAATATAAAAATATGGTTTATTTTTAAAATTGAATGAATTTTTTTAAACTCTCGTAAACACGTAACATTTTTCAAATATTATGATTCCATATATATTATCTGTAAGAGTAAACTATTTAAAGATCTTGAATTTTCATCGTTTATGCGTTGTTTAGGAAACAATTTGAATTTACACATGATACATTATGACAGTAGAAGTATCTTGAATATTAAATATTGACATAATGTTAGTTTGGAATATAAAGATTTGTTCATGTTTAGCAGTATCTCAGATGAAGTTATGAAAATATTAATTTATTACTACATTTATCCATTTAGAAATAATAATTACACAACACTTGGGTGCATAATTACACTCGGAAAATAAATTGTATACTTGACACTTCCACTAATCTGTGTCACTATTCAGTGGTCCCTGAGAGCAGGGGAAGCAGAAAATTAGTCCATTTTTTTCATGAAGCTTATAAATGATGCAGTTGTGTGTGGCAAATTTCATGGGCAGTGAGAAAAGTAGGGTACTAGAAGGGAATAATTGTTTGAATTGATTTGTGGGTTCCATTAAGATGAGAGTTTCATCATAAAACCTATTTCATTTCATCATAACACTAGACAAGTTTGTAGTTAGGCATTAATAGTGATCAAAGACGCATCATACACATGTCTGCATGAAAGCAAATTAATTTATCTGAATGAATGAATGTGAATGCAGTGTTTGGGTGATTCGTGATAACATAGTTACTCTGTAAACTGAATATACAGTAAATTGCTATATCAGGTATTGAGTTATTGTGTTAATTTTCATAGATGTCAGTTTACCTTAAACCAGAGTGTGGAACAGAATGTGCAGAAAGTTATTAGCAATTGTTGATGAGAAATAATGACATTATGTGTTGACAGCTGGTTGAATATCATTCATCAAGTATAAACTCAAGTGAACATGAACATGTCTCAATGGTTTGTGCTTGTCTATGTCATGATCTTGAAGGCGATACTCATTCATATGGAACACTTTATTATGCAGTCAATTGGCCACTGAGGTTTGTTTATTTATTATGGTTGATGATTAATTACGTGTTATAAAAAGTTGTACCATTTGGATAATTTTGAAAGCAAAAATTACACGTGTTGTGCCTTCCTTCCCATTTGTTTTCTTGATCCTTTTTCAGTTTTATACTGGTAGCATATAGGTACATCAGAGTTACCCTGTGAAGATGACGGGTAGGCGAAGCAGCAGAATCAGTATTGAGAGGTATCGCATTTATATTCATTGGATTAGGTAATGTGTTATCTAATTTATGCAGTTTAAAACTAAGCTCAACATTTTTATAATAAATATTAAGTGTAATTTTTGTTTGCATTTAAAAGTGATTGAAACAATTAATATACATAATGATGTTGTTTAACAACTATGTTTATGTGGGTAATGTAAGTGATTTTGTTGGGCTTCAAAACCATTAAACAACCTAATTAATAAACCTCAACTGAATAGATGAATGTATTTAAGAGTCAAAGTTGGTTTCTAAAGTTGACACTTTCAGTGGTGACTTCAATTTCATTTCGCATCATTAACTACCAGAAATTAAAACCTACGACCAAGTAGGTGAGGGAATGGAAACAAATTATACCAGGAAAAAATACATGTATTTTCCTATTAATCTTACTATATCAAAATTAATTTATTGTACGTTTTCTTTTTCTTTTTCTCTTTTCGTCTCTCCTTTTATTCTACTAATATAATTTATCACTCACATCGTATTATACTTATAATGGGCATATACGTATAATTTTTTTTTTCGAAATTAACTTTTAACTTGTTCAGCTGAAATATGCGTTTTTAATCATTTTTATAATAAATTCTTGTGTAGATACAAGACAACAACTATGAGTGTCCAAGTGAGTTACATGACATTTTTTTTTTTTATTAATGACATTTCTTTGTTTTGGGAAAGGTACACATTTATAGGAAAACATGTAGATTTTATATCTTTATTAAAAGTTTTTGAGTATGTTTAGTAGTAGGTGTTGTATTATATGTTGGTGTTGACAGTTAGTTGTAAGTATAAATTTTGAAAATTTGTTCGTTTGTTGGTTTCTGTTGCACAATCAAATATTGTTGCAACTTTTTATGTAAGATATGTCCCACGAATATCGTTGGACTTATACAATTTCATTCATTTAGGGTTTTAGAAATTCTTTTAACTATGGTGCCATTTGCATAATTACATCGTGGGAGAAGGTTTAGAATGAACAATAGAATAACCGAAGCACACTCCTAAGAACCTATGTGTATCGGAAAAGTAGTTATATATATATATATATATATATATATATATATATATATATATATATATATATTATCCATAAACTTTAATTTAAAATTGGAATTAGTTTCCCAACGAAATTCTAATTTAATTTAGTTCACCAATTTTAAAAATATGTAGATTTAATTTTTTTAATTAAATTTTTTTAAATTTATTAGATGTGTTTCATTATAATATTTGAATTAACATTGAAGCGAAAATGTGTCAAATGGTGTAAACAACTAAAATATTATCATGAAATACGTTTGAAACGTCAAATAAATTTAAGAAAACACAATTACAAAAGATTAAATCCACACATTTCTAAAGATGAAAGTCTAAATTGATCAAAAATCTTAAAAAGACCGATTCAAATTTTCGTTGAAACTTGAGGAATAAAACAACATTTAACCCTGTATATAATATAATTAGGTGAAGCAATTCAACATATAGAGATTCCTAATTTGCAAGTATGAGCTGGCCAAGTGCCTCTATTATTCCATAAGAAAATCACTCTCTTTTTAAAAGGGAGAAGACAATAGCAGAAACCATGTTATGACATTCAAATGATTGTTTATAAACTCTAATGATATATAAATCTTTTCACACATAGCTACACCATACTTCCTAATCATATTTGTTTCTTCCTTTCTAAACATTCACTTTCAAGATCATTAACTTTTAAAGTAAAGCCACTTTTCTACGTTTTGGCCAAATCTTTTCCTCATAGTGTATACTTACTTGCTTTAAGTATGGGTACAATAATGAACTCATTCAAATTTAACATAATAATATACTTACACTCACATATTATAAGTCCACGGTTAATAATGGATAACACTACTTGTAATTTATATCATCTAGATCCACACCACCACTCAGTTTTAATCATATTTAAATACCAATATAAGAAACTTAGATATCATATAATGATATTCGAAACAACCTGTATATATATCATATATCATATGAAAATTATAAATATGAACATCTCATTGACCAAAATGAATATTATTTCCATGCAACTTGTTAAGTTATCTAATATCAAACATTTCCATAAACACAGGTTTCCAAACAGTGTACCAGAAAAAAGAAATAAAGTTTTTGTACGACTGGGGTATATTTATAACACATTATTGGTGACAGTAAATTATTGCTTACTTTACACTTTACAGCTCCCAAAATTAATTCGTAACTGCTTCACATAAATCCATGATATATACAATGGTTTTCACTGATAAATATTGTTTCAATGATATATAGATATGTTCTTTGAATTTTACCGCGCATGATTTGAAGGGCAAATGTGGCAGTTTGAAAAAGGACCGAAGACGAGGATTAGTAATATAAAAGGTGGAAAAAAAAAACAACAAAGTCAGACAACCGAACACAACACAGCACAAACACAAACACAAAAATCTGAAGTTCTCAGCCACATCAACACAGTCCATCAAATCGGCCAAAAACATCACCATAATATACGGACTAAGCAACTCAAACTCAGTTTCTTGACCCACTATTGTCTCTGTTTCATCCCCTTCCACTCCCACTTTCACTCTTTCCCAACGCTTCAATTTTCGGCCTTCATTCCTATCTTCTCTTTCTCTCCTCAACTCTCATTCAGTTCCCTTTTTCTTCAAGGTAATTTTCTTTTGTCCTCTTGCCTTGTTTAGTTTTGCATCGATGTTGTTAAATATTCCAGTTTTCACACGCATGTTGGTGTTACCAGCTTGTTAGATCTGATTTATTGCAGTATCAGCGACGGCGGTGGAAAGTCCGAGAATCTCCACACCCAGTAACGGTTTTGCGCGGCATGAAGCAAATGGAGAAGTGGGGTTCTTTCTGAGAGAGTTTACGAGGTGAGGGCACGAGAAAGATTCGATTTTTAGGGGTGGTGGGGTTGTTTTGCATGCGGGAATGGAAACGAGGATGAAGAAGTACAACCGGCAAGTGAGTCCGGAGAGGGCAAAAGTGTGGACTGAGAAGTCCCCAAAATACCACCAGAGTCTGAAGGTACCCGTGATTTATTATCTTTGTCGAAACAGACAGCTAGAGCACCCTCATTTCATGGAGGTCCCACTTTCTTCACCGGATGGACTATACTTGAGAGGTAGAATGAGTAATGGGAGGACATAATTTTTGTTTTAACTCTGTTGTTTTACTCTGTTGGTTGTGGATTTTGACGGCTGTTTCTTCTGCAGATGTGATTGATAGACTTAATGCGTTGAGAGGTCGAGGTATGGCTTCTTTGTACTCATGGTCTTGCAAGAGGTGAGCAAGTTGTTGCATTTTCTGTGTTCATGTTTTCAATTTTTATGTTGAGGGCAAAGAAAGCTTGACTGGTTTTGTGCCTCTGACATTTTAGAGAAGTCAAGGCTGCAATTTAAGATAAAATAAAAACAACCTTGTTTAACTTTAGGTTGTTTTTTCATCACTGGTATATGTTGTTCTTGTAATTCAGGAGCTACAAGCATGGATTTGTGTGGCATGATCTATGTGAAGATGATATAATTCTTCCAGCTCATGGAAATGAATATGTTCTCAAAGGTTCTGAGCTCTTTGATGAATCGAATTCAGGTAAATATCTTCCACAGGTGAAAAATTGTTAGGTCCTGAATGATACATTGTTCCTGCAACCTTAGTCAATGGATTTTACTTCGCAGATCGTTTCAGTCCCGTGAATAATGTTCAAATACAAAGCGTGAAGCTGTTGCCGGGGCCAGCTTCTTCTAGGAGCCACGATGAAGCCTCATCCTCTTCTAGCATGAACGGGAAAGAGACAAGAATCTCCCAGGATGACGAGCTTTCCCAGGAACAACAATCTGGTTCCTCTGATGTTTCTCCTGAGGCTAGAGCTGAAAAGGGTGATGCTCTGAGCCTGGCATTGACAGAATACAAAATTTATAAAACTGATGGACTTGCTGATGCTTCAACTCAGACTGAAGAAAATGTGAGCAGATCCAGGGGTCAGAAAACTTGTACAAGGGGTGTATCAACGGAGGATGGATCATTGGAATCTGAATGCCATGAAATATGTCAAGTTGAAGAAGATCCACAAGTGAAAGATACTCCACAAATCTGCAGAGATACAGTTTCTCCTCCCTCAACTTCAAGTTCCTCGTCTTTTGTGGGGAAGGCTGAAACATTGGAATCTCTTATTAGAGCTGATGCTAGCAAAGTAAACAGCTTTAGGATTCTGGAGGAGGAGAGCATGCGGGAACCAACCAACACGAGGTTGAAAGCTTCAAATTTGCTGATGCAACTGATCTCGTGTGGCTCAATATCAGTGAAAAACCACAGTTTTGGACTTATTCCTTCATATAAGCCTAGGTTTTCCAGCTCAAAATTTCCTTCCCCACTGTTCTCAACTTCTTTTGTGTTGGGGGAGTTAGATTGCTTAGCTGAGAATCCAAAGTTGATGAGCCTCAGATTGGAAGACAAAGAATACTTCAGTGGAAGCTTAGTTGAGACTAAACTGAAGGAAGGAAATGGACTTAATGTTCTGAAACGCTCTTCATCCTACAGTGATGAGAGGTAACTTTTGCTTTTGAAATTTCACTACCAACATCATAATTGACATGGTGAAGAGTTGCACTTGCTTGTTTTTTCTTAATTATGTTAGAAAACAATAGTCATTTCCTAATACTTATTCAAAGCTGAGAAAATAGTATATGGGTCGCTTCTGGTCTGATCCTTGATGTGGTAATGTAACAGGAATAGTAATTGAGATGTTGTAATTCTTTACATTATTGTCAGATTAGACTGAAAAGCCAGACATGTTATGCAGTGGTCCATAGGTGATAATGCTTCAATCTGGTCATACAAGGCTAATTGAGTTTCTTTGAAATCTGAATTTCTTCTCTCTCTTGCATTAAATGCATGATTTCATCTCTCAAATTTGTAAAATATCTCTCAACATTTTTTTATTAAGAAAAATTTGATCATCTTATGCACCCCTGATCACTTCATTGTTCAATAAAATGGTTGCAAAATCTATATTTTCTTATGTTTTTGTTCATTGGTGTTTGAAGCTAATAGATTCCATACAATACAAGTACTTTCACATGCATGTTTATATCTCTATATCTGGTTGTATGAGATGTCTTTTGGAAATGAAGGCTTCAAAGGTCCAAACAGAAAGTCTTTGTTGCTGCTTTATGATGCTAGTGTGTGATATTAAAACTGGAATCATTGAATACAAAAAAGCTGGATTGAGAATCTGTGGAATAAGAAAGAGAGACCCATTTATCTTATGTTATTGGGAACATCATTATTGCTTGTTCTCTTTCTATGTTATGAAATAAGCACCTTTGTGTATTTACCTTCGAACATGGCACTAAATCTGATAGGGACATGTTAATTGTCACATTGTGGCCAATGATGTTTTACAAAATCAACTCACAAATGTGCAGGACATTTAAAGAACAGAAACCACAAGAAGACAAAGAGGAATCATCATCATCCTCAGGACATTCAAAATGCATTCCACGATCAATTAAGGCTTCATTGTCGAAGCATCCACGAAGTGAATCCATGAGATCCCCTGTTTCTGATGGACCACGCCACTCATCAGACAGAATTGATGGCTCTGGCATATCCTCAGTGACATCTAATGGTAGCAGCAAAAGGATCACAGAACCTCTTTCATTGAAAAAGCAATCAAAGAGGATAGATTCATTTAAGGAAGAGGAGGAAGTGATCAAAATTGAAGAAAGTTAAGTGTTGACTCCATCTTGTTTCTTAAGTCTCCTATAAAACTATCATTATTATATTCTTACACCTCTCAGCAAACATTAATTCAAACAATTGGTGTTCCCTCAACAGGCTTGCTTCAGGAGCTCGGGTTATAATCCAATCCAAACCATTTTCAGACACAGCATCCAGCAGCAGTTGAAAAATTGAAGACAACAGAAAAAAAACTGCTTTAGTTTGAATTCAACATGATTGTATATATCTATATCTTGGTGGGTCCATGGGACATTTTCCTAAGCTTACAAGTAAAATTATTTTGACAATTGACTCAATGCAAATGGAGCAGGTGTGGTCCCAGTGGTCCATTACCTTCAATATCTATTGTGCTGGATAGAGAAGGACTGCAATTCTGATATGAAGTGATTGCACATTCTGCTGTAACAACTCCTGATACAATATCTTCCTTTTGCACCCTTCCTTTTCCTTGCTTCAAATTATTGATTACTGCATACCACCTAGCTTTCACCTTCAAGGGCAGAAAAAAAAAATGAGTGCAGGTCGTTTTCAAACCCATCTCCTGGCATTGGAGCTGATGTCAATTGTCAAGAATGTGACTTGATTTTGACATTGGATGCCTTCTACTTAACATCAAAATGTAACATATCCTAGATGACCAGATTTAATTCTCAAAGCTAGAAAAAGTTGGTGAAAAGCTAATTTTTATGAACCCTTTTAAAAGCGGTGCTTCAAGTCATGAATTTTAAAAGCTGGGTTGCAGAAAGCATAAAATGAAACGACAATAAGAATCTCAATGTAGACAAATTTGTTCCAAAAATGTATAGGCTAGACATTTAAGACTACTTTATTATTATAAGGATCTAGTAGAAGGTGAGTTTCCATGGGTCCTTACTCGTGTCTTTAGCTTCAAACTTGAGGAAGACAAGCATAAAGGTGTTGTCCAAAAGCCTTTTGTCTGGAAAGGTAAAATGAGGCTTAGTCCTTTCATGCTTTTGTCTGCTTATTGAGATCTTGACTGACCCGTAAAATCATTACCTAAGCAATTCACGTATCTTTGGTTTTACTCAAGGCACAAGACATGTAGGCCATTATGCCTATCTAGTGATCTTTGTTTTCTTTTCTAATCTTACCACTTTTCTTTTTCTCTCGTTATCATACTCTCTGGGTGTATTTGGATTTTTCCTTCCTGTGGTGGTGGTTCTAGTATCTAACATAGCAATTAAAGTTTCACAACGATTAATACGCAGAAGGGAACAGTAGAAATTATTATAAGATTTGAAATTTGTCACAAACTTGAATGCATTGTTATTATTTATTATTTATCATATGAGTTGAGTTAAAAGTCATATATTGACTAAAAATAATCTTATACAAATAGAATGACTCAAATCTATTATTTTGTTTTGGGTTGTAAGAGATGTTTTGATTTTTTTATCATTGCTCATTATCATTAGTGCCGAATTTTTCAATGTTTATCCTAAAAGGACTTCACATTAATAATGATTTATTGAAACTAATATAATAATATATTGTCTTCTCAACTCATAACATTATCAATATCGATCATATTTATTTTCTTAGTACAAGTCTTTTTGCATTCAAATATCATCTAGGAGAGGTTATTTTCTCGGGTCCATATCCTAATACAAGAGTCTTTTATTCTTCGAAAGATAATAATATTTTGATATATTTTTCTAACTTATTTTTAATTCATCATTTTAATTATTTTTAGATCATTACATTACACTACTAAAAAAACTTTAAATAAATAATTAAAATGGTGAGTTAAAAATAAATAAAATAAAAATGAGTCAAAATATTTTTTTTTTCTCGAAAAACTTATCGAAAGTTGTTGGGTCTTGAGAGAAGAAAAAATGAATTGCAAGAGAGAAAAATGTTCAATTACATTTATGCCCTTTACTACACAGCAACCCAATTTGTTGTTTTCCTAACTATGTCCACCCTCAAAGTTTGTCATAGAAATGAGTAAAGGCTCGGAACGGAAAATGGAATCTAATTGTAAGAAAAGGTGAGTTGGTGACTAAGCGTATAGTCACGGTTATTGCTTCATGCACTCCATAATAACATAAAAAGACTCAAATACTTTTCACTCCTTCAACACACCATGCTTGTTAAGGGTGGACAAAAAATCCAATTTTTATGATTCAATCTATTTTTTCTATGATCCAATCTATTTAATATCTATTCTATTAAAAATTAAATCCATTTAAAATCTATTTTATTGGATCTGGATATCAATCTAATTTACATTTTATATATTTTATGGATTGGATATCCATTTTCGAAATCTAGATTTTCAAAATGGATAATCCAAAATATCAAATCCAAATTTTTACTTTAGATTTTTTGTTAGGTTAGGCTAAAGGTTCAGACGGACTAGCCCAAATTTAGTCGTATTTGATTGAGTTGGCGTGACTCTGTACAAAATTTAGGCCAAATTCTGTCAAGTCGGTCCCGACTCAGTTGGTCCTGGACAAAATTTGGAAGTATTCGGACAAATCTGTCAAATTCTTTTGTGTCAGCCCTATGGACACAAATTTGGATCCACATCCATTATTTGGATCCAAAATGGATGTGGATTAGATTTTCGATAGAGCTGACACCATAGAATTTGGCAGATTTTTTGTCGAGGCCAACGAGGTCAAATTTCAGCATGGGATGAACTTGGATGATTTTCGAACAAATTTCGGTCGGGGACGACATGACCAAATTTGGGCTAAGGTCGACTCGACAAAATTTCAGGCGAGATCGACTTGACTGGATTTGACTGAATTTTGGCCAGGGTCAATTTTGCCTAATACGACCAAATTTTGGCCAGAGCACACTTGGCCAAATATGGCCACATTTGGGTCAGGGCCTGATTAGTCAAATTTCGGTCAAGGTTGACTCCACTAAATTCGTCGATCGAGACCGACTTGACTGAATATGGCCAATTTTTGATCATAACCGACTAAGTTGAATATAATCAAATTTTGTTCGGGACTTAATCGACCGAATACGACTAAATTTAGGCAAGTGCCGACTTGACCAAATTTTGGTCATGACCAACTCGATTGAATTAGACCAAATTTAGGTTATGACCGACTCGCCTAAATATGACCAAATTTCGGTCGCGATCGACTCTGCCGAATACGACTAAATTCAGGACAAGACCAACTCAGTCAAATTTTGGTCGAGGCCAACACAACCAAATTTTGGTCGGAGTCGACTCGACTAAATTCGGCTGAATTTCGGTCGTGGCCGACTCAGTTGAATATGGTCAAATTTTGATCGTGACCGACTCATTTGAATACGGCCAAATTTCATCCTAGGCCGTCTCAGCCAAATACAACCAAATTTGGGTCAGGGCCGACTTAGTCAAATCTCAATCGAGGCCATATTTTGGTTGCGGTTGTCTCGACCGAATACGGTCAAATTTTGTCTAAGTCGACTAAGCCCAATACATTCAAATTTGGGTCGGGGTGAACTCAATCGAATACTTCCAAATTTTGTCCAGGACCAGCTGGGTCAAATTTTGATCGAGACCGACTTGACAGAATTCGGCCAAATTTTGTATAGGATCATGCCAACTCAATCAAATACGACTAAATTTGAACTAGTTGGTCTCAACTTTTAGCCTAACCTAACCAAAAATATAAATTGAAAATTTGAATAGGATATTTTGGATTATCCATTTTGAAAATCTAGATTTAGAAAATGGATATCCAATTCATAAAATATATATCAGATTGATATCCATATCCAATAAAATGGATTTTAAATGGATTGAATTTTTAATAAAATAGATATTAAATGGATTAGATCATAGAAAAAATAGATTGGATTATAAAAAAATGGATTTTTTGCCCACCCTTGATTAGAATTTTGTGACACATCTCTTCGCATATTGAATGTTAGAACAGAAAACAAAAAAAAAAATATTGCATGCAACCATCTAAACACTTTTCTAAAATCATCCATGTAATTATAGCAAATATTTGCAAAAGCTTCAAATTACTGTTGTTGCATAAGGTTAACTTTCCTATTTCCGGTAAAATAATGTCATTTCTCTTCCTTCTTTCAATTAATAAGAAACTATTATCTGAAGAAGGATAAACAGCAAAGAAGAACCTTAGTTATACTGCAACTAGTAAACAAAAGAACCATTATTTTATAAAAATTTTATGAAAGACTCAAGTATTTCAGTGCAATAATGTGAGACGTGAGACGTGGAAGGTGAGACGTGGGCGTGATACGTAGGACGTGAGACTGAGACGTGGGACGTGCGACGTGCGACGTAAGACGTAGAACATGAGACTGAGACGTGGGACGTGGGACGTGGGACGTGGAACGTAGGACGTGAGACGTGAGACGTAGGACGTGAGACGTAAGACGTAGGTTGTGAGACGTGAGACGTAGGACGTGGGACATGGGACGTGAGAAGACGTGGGATGTGAGACGTGAGACGTAAGACCTGAGACATGAGACATGAGACATGGGACATGGGACATGAAACGTGTGACGTGAGACATAGGACGTGCGATGTGAGACGTGAGACGTGGAACGTGGGAGGTGAGACGTGGGCCGTGAAACGTGAGACATGGGACGTAGGACGTAAGACGTGAGACGTGACATGTGAAACGTGAGACGTGAGAGACGTGGGACGTGGGACGTGGGACGTGGGACGTGAGTCGTGAGACGTGGGACGTGAGACGTGAAACGTGGGACGTGAGACGTAGGACGTGCGACGTGAGACGTGAGACGTGGGACGTGGGACGTGGGACGTGGGACGTGAGACGTGAGACGTGAGACGTGAGACGTGGGATGTGAGACATGCGATGTGAGACGTGGGACGTGAGACGTGAGACGTGAGACGTGGGATGTGGGACGTTAGACGTGAGATGTGGGACGTTAGACATGGTACGTGCGACGTTAGACGAGAGACGTGAGATATGAGACGTGGGACGTGCGACGTGCTACGTGCGACGTTCGATGTGAGACGTGTGGAGTGCGACGTGAGACGTGAGACGTCCGTAAACACTACCTTGAAATTTATATTCATAAACTTTAAACCTTACAATTTAATTACAAATTTTAGAAGTTTAATAAAATAATTGTTAATGTATCCATAAATTTGGACTAACAAATTTAAATTATACTCTTGTAAAAAAATGTATTAATATAAAGAAATTAAATACATATAAAAGTGAAAGAATAAAAATATGAGGGTAAAAGTAATAATTAATGTTTATTTAACACCTAAAAATAAAAATTATGAGGATAACAACAATAATTTATATTTATCGAACTCTTAAATGAGCGGAAGGAAGTAGAGGATGATCTGAAAAGTTAAACTAAGGATGGACAAAAAATCTAATTTTCATGATCCAATCCATTTTTGCTATGATCCAATCCATTTAATATTCATTTTATTAAAAATCCAATCCATTTTATTGGATCTGGATATCAATCTGATCTACATTTTATATATTTTATGGATTGTATATCCATACTCTAAATCTGTATTTTCAAAATGGATAATCCAAATTATCCAATCCAAATTTTCAGTTTATATTTTTTGTTAGGTTAGGCTAAAGGTTGAGACGGACTAGCCCAAATTTAGTCGTATTTGATTGAGTTGGCGTGACCCTATACAAAATTTGGCTGAATTAGGCCAAATTCTGTCAAGTTGGTCCCGATCGAAATTTGGCCCAGTTGGTCCTGGACAAAATTTGGAAGTATTCGGTTGAGTTCACCCCGACCCAAATTTGACTGCATTGGGCTGAGTCGACCTAGACAAAATTTGACCGTATTCGGCCGATAAAACCGCGACCAAAATTTGGCTGTATTTAGCCTAGTTGGCTCCAATCAAAATTCGGTCGAATTCAATCGAGTTGGCCCCAATATAGATTTGACCGAGTCAGCCCTGGCCCAAATTTGGTCGTATTCGGCTAAGACGACCTAGGATGAAATTTGGCCGTATTCAAATGAGTCGGTCACGATCGAAATTTGGCCGTACTCAACTGAGTCGGCCACGACCGAAACTCGATCGAATTCAGTCGAGTCTGCTCCGGTCAAAATTCGATCGTGTTGGCCTCAACCAAAATTTGACGTAGTTGTTCTAACCTGAATTTGGTCGTATTCGGTAGAGTCAATCGTGACCGAAATTTGGTCATATTTAGGCGAGTTAGTCCTGACCTAAATTTGGCCAAATTCAGTCGAGTTGGTCATGACCAAAATTTGGTCGAGTCGGCACTAACCCAAATTTAGTCGTATCGGTCGAGTAACTGTCGAACAAAATTTGACTATATTCAACTTAGTCGGCTGTGATCGAAAATTGGCCATATTTAGTCAAGTCGGTCCCGGTCGACGAATTTAGTGGAGTCAACCCTGACCGAAATTTGACTGATCAAGCCTTGACCCAAATGTGGCCATATTTGGCCAAGTTGGCTTTGGCCAAAATTTGGTCGTATTAGGAAAAATCGGCCCTGGCCGAAATTCAGTCGAATCCAGTCAAGTCGATCTCGACTGAAATTTTGTCAAGTCGTTGGCCCTGACCAAAAATCGGTCAAATTCTATGGTGTCAGCACTATGGACACAAGTTTTAAAAAATTTAATTTGAATTTATTTTATGAAAAATGGTTTTTGATTTTGAACTTGATCCAAATATTTAGATCTGGATTTAAACTTGATCTAAATATTTGTATCTGGATTTTTAAAAAATTCAATCTACTTTTTTTGGAAAAATGGATTTGGATCGAAAATATAATCAAATTATTTGGATCTAAAATGGATGTGGATTAGATTATTAAAAATCCAATCCATGATCACTCCTAATGGCTGCCACCATTGTTATTGCTACTTCAATCATTAGCAGTGAAAGAAGAAGAAAGGACAACACCGCAGAAGAAGAAAAGTGAAAATGCAAAAGAAAACTCGTTTCCGAAAACTCTTTCTGGAATAATATTTAATGGGTTCAGAAAAACTTTTTCTGAAAGTAACTTTTATAGAGAGAAAAATGGTCATTTAAAAAATTTAAGGGGTGCGCAAAGAAATTATAAGAGTGCAGAAAGTAAATCTAATAGTTACTCATTGAAACGGGCTTCTCTGCTTACTTTCGGCTCAGTTTCATGGACTCTGGGTGTCTCACTTGGCCCACTAGTATTGATGGTTCTGGCTGCTAAGTGTTAGTAAACAACTACACATCTCCGAATCCATTTCAGAATATTTTTGGTAACAATGTATTTGAAATGTGTAATTTATAACACTTTTAATACATTATATATAATACTTTCTAAAAAACCTGTTAAAATTTTAAAATATTATTCTCGTCATTCTACACTTTGTTCATCTTCAATTCACAAAAACAATGAAAGAAAATCAATCCTGTTTATTGTTTTCCTGAACTATGTAATGATTTTCCATTTTTATCATAAACCTCTGGGAACCTGCTATACGATTTTCTTAACCTCATCAATTTTTGAATCTTTGTATAATTTTAAGATAATGTCATGGTGGCAATCATAAGGAGACCGAATTGTTTCTTAGGCTTTAATAACACTAACACCATAAAACAACACAGCCTAAACCAAGTTTATAGTTTATCCTCAACTGTCTATGTTCGAGCACTAGAATTTGATCTCTGTCATATAAATAACTGAGTAACTCTGCTGGAGAAGAGCTTTTTCCATTCCAAGAGACAATTAATGTTCATTTCACCATTTCTGTCACTCTAGACGAGCTTGGTGTAGCAGGTGCTCCCTGTATCTGTCTTGTGTTGTATGAATTGCAACTTAAACACTTATGTGCCACAATATGGTATTGTACATGAGATTTCACTCCACAATCATTGCAAAGAATCCACACCTGCTTACATTGGAAGATTGAGTTAGGTTTAAAGTTCATTTTTTAAAAATATAGCTAGATATATCTATCCTTAATTCCTAGCTCTAAACCTTTAGAATTGGAACTTGTTACTTACCATCTTGTTTTTTAAGGTTTCAGGCATTGGAGTTAAGGCAACCTGAGCCGAAGTTTTCATTCCAGAATGTTACAAAACTGAACATATTGATGCAATCATATGCTGCTTAAAAAATATATCAGGAGAAAGAAAATGAATTCTGCATACCACTTTGTCAAGCTTCTTCCACAAACTTGACATGTCACAGATGGATTTTGAGCACACAGGACATGAGTACCTGTATCCGTTTTCAAACAATGAGAATTAATAACACTGCCAAATGATGAAGATTGTCTCTCAAGGAATATATCAACATAGGCCCATGGCAGAATTTTGCATGGTGAAATTCATAAAGGTCTCATTTTTAAATAAAACTATGATATAAAACTATGATAGAAAGGTCTCATTTTTAAGTTTGTTTTAGGCTTTCCAAATCCTTGCTCTGTGTGCATCATTGAAGTCTTGCATTGGTAACATGTAGATCGATTTAAATGCCGTACCTATGATGTTTTTCCATCTCTTTGACACAGTCTAAATGTATGGTGTGCGCGCAAGGCAAGACACTGATTTCTCTTACTGTATCAAATAGATACTGCACAGGGGAAAATGTAGTAATCTAAATGAGAATCCAACATTTTTTTCTAAATGTTTCAGCCAATTATAGTACTAGTGGTTTGTTTTACCTCAAAGCAGACAGGGCAATTGTGATGCATTGCTCCTTCTACACAACGGTGACCATTTTCCATTATCTTGGAGTAGCAACATCCTAAAGCATAATTTGGTAGAATTTTAGTAATCATTGATGGAGAAAAGGTATGAGAAAAACTAAACAATTGCATTTGGAGCAATGTACTCACCACATCTCTTGCAGTGGAAAAAGTTATCCTTGCCTCCAGTTCTGTAAAAGTTATTGCATTGAGCAGGTTATAACTCAAATTCTGTTGAGCAATGCACTATGAAATGTAGTTATCAGCAAACAGAGTGAAGAACTTTACCTGCAGATGCCACATTCTTCACAGTGGTATTGGTTCTTTGAAGTCTGCAAGATTGAAGAAACTTTTAACATAATTTGCACAATCAAGACTAGAACTAACTAAAAGAAACAATCACAACACAGATTCTATTACAGTGGAGAACTCACATCATCATCAAAGAATTTGCATATATCACAAAAATACTTGCCCATGCATACTCCACAGTTTATGCAGTACTGTTGAACCTGAGAGCATGAAAAACAACCATCAGATCAGAAGCTGCTGGCATATTTATGATTATCATAATTCAGATTTCTAGGACTCACATCTTGCTCTGTGTCACATAAACAGCAAATAACCTAAAAATCAACAAAATAGAATGGAGTAAGGGAGTGAACAGCATCAAATATAGATTAACATTGTGAGTAAAATAAGATAAGAACCAGATGAATATTAGAACTTTACTTTCCTCAATGATCCAAAAATATAAAAGTGACAATTCTCTGGCAATCAGAATATTATTTCATATGAATCACTAAGTCACAGGATAACAATTACCATAAGGAATCATACCCAATTCAAAATCAAAAGAAGTGAGTAAACACATGCAAACCTTCTTAATTTCATGGCGTGGAACATCATGACGATCCACAACATCAACCTCTTCAGAGTTCTGATTAAATTAAAAACAAAAACGGATAAGAAACATGTATGTATATAAGTATGTCTTTTCTGCTAAAACTAACACAACTCTAGAACGATGAAAAATTGGGGAAGAACATGACACAATACCTTAGCTTCGTTATGGCAATGCCTGCAGTCAAAAACCTCATCACAGCACGGCGCTCTGATCTTGCATCTTCTTCTGTAATGCGTGCACCTGTCTCAAACAACATGGCACAAACAAGATAAGATTTTTCTCCCTTTTCCCACGAAATAAAACAGGGAAAAATCCCAACCGAACCAAATTCTCAAATGCAGAAGATGAAGAAAAGGAGTGGAAAGTTATCATCTTTAAGACATTAAGAAGTACCCAAAATTCTGAATCCCAAGTTCCATAGCAGAAAGTTGTGTGGGGTTAGACTCAGAAAACTCTGATAGAAGAACACAATTAGATGATACAACCTTTGCGGTGGTTTCCATAGTTCTGTGTGCCAGTGTTGGCAAAATCCACTAGTTTGGTTTGTTATAATGGAATAGCATTTCTCATCACAATTCATTTAAGATATTTTTAACAAACACAATATTTTAATAAGAAGTTTGTAATCATAACTTTTTTAAAATTAAAAAATAATTATTTATTCAATTAATTTTCCTAAACCACTCTCCTCAAAATATCTTTTATTTTATCTTATGATGTCTTAATTTAACTTTTATAAGTTTCACCATTTACATCATTATTAAGATATTTTTACAACTTTTATTTCAATATAAGAATCTTATAATATTAATTTTTTATTCAATTATTAATATATTTCTAAATAAGAAATTTAGAATCTAATTTAAGACTCTAAGTCTTATATTTTATATTATTTCATTAAATTTTAATAAAAAACAATCTTATAGGATGTTGTAAGAAAGCATCTAAATTTCATTTAAAACATCATTAATTTATGATTATTGATATTGAATTCGGTAAGAAACCTTTTCTCTCTGTGACGTTATCCACAGATGCTGACTCGGCTACACGCAAGGACGTGTTACAGTTCATAAATAAAATTAATGTGATAGAAATAAAATAAAAATTATAACATCTTACAAGATTTTTTAACGTACCAATACATTCACCATGTGACACGTGTTCTTATATTTTAAAATCCAAAATAAAAATCATTGAATATTGTAAATAAAAAGTTGTAAAAATATAAATCTACTAAAATATGTTTTAATGTATTCTGTATTTGATGTAAGGATATTGCAAAATAAAAAATGAATAGAGTAATTATAGAAAAAAAATTAAGTACGACTTATATGTAGATGAAATGATTGCAGGTATAATTTAAATTACATTATAGTATAATTCAAATTGTTAATATTTACATCATAATTTAACGTGATTTATTTACAGGTTTAAAAATCACAAAAAATATGAACTTATAAGAGAAATGATAAACCAAAACAATTATCTTTACATCTTCGTTTTTGGATCATAAATTTAAAACAAAATTAGTTATATGAAATGAAGTCACGATATTAAGTTAGTTTAATAATGAAAAACTATAATTAATTATGAATTCAAGTGTACTTTATTATCACATAGAGGTTATATTTAGTTTATTAAATAATAAATACATTATGCTTACTTTTGTATTTACCATATTGTGGTAAAGATATATCTTGGTATATTAGGAAATTTGTATAATTTGATAATAAATTAATTAATAATGTAAATACATTTTGCCTTCATAAATTTATTATGATTACAATATTTAATATATAGAAAAATAATAATTAATTGATGTGAAATCTTTATAAGACAACAATAAAATTATTATTTCTTTTTCATGTAGGGAAACCCAGAAAAATTCCTTGCCGTGTTGTATTATAAATCATTAATGGTGCAAAATTCTTTTCAAATATTTCTAACTTTGATAAAACACTTTAGTATTTTCCAAACTAAAAGTTATTATTAGGATTGCACTTTAATAAATTGCATTTTACAACAATTTACTCTTATGGAAGATTTATCATACATAATCAAATAAATCAGTAAATTTCAAACAATATTAATTGAAATAGAGGATTTATTTTAAAGTATATATATTCTAAAAAAATAAATTAAGCATGTAAAAACTAGTTATCTAAACATTAAACCTTATTGTAATTATACATATTAATTATCATCAAATTTGTAGGTTATATTTTTAAGGATTTCATAGATTATGATTATAATTAAAGAAATAAATATTATGCAAAAATGCTACACAATATTTTATAGGAAAATACACTTCACACTAATCATATAAAATGTGCAGTTCATTTCTGAGAAAAGAAAAGTATAATTCTTTTACATCTCAGAAGTAAATATTTGAATAAATTCATAAGAAGAGCAAATTTGAAAAATAAAAAAGCATAAATAGATAATTATTTTTTAGAAACGAAACTTAAAAAATGGCAATTTTACTTTATTATTATTATTATTATTATTATTATTTCTTAATTTATTGGTACTAAAATACTGTTATTGTAATATTCACTTTATCTGAAGAGTTTCGGAGACTTACAGTTTTTTCAATTGGATTCTCGGATAAATAAATAAAATATACTTATTTTAATAATGGATTGAAGTTTATTAATGAGTTATCGAAGAAATGAACAAGTCTAATAGTAAATTACAAATGAAATATTTTAAATAAAATTGAATTGTCCTAAGTTGGACATTAAGAGACTTTTATAGATGACACATGCAAACCGAATAATGAAAGAAGGGACCGCAAAAAAGAAACAAAATGATCCAAAAGAAACAAAATATAAAAATTATAATGTGTTTTAATTTATTCTCCTTAGTTCTATTTCATCTACCATAATTGATATTTAATTAATGAAGATATCGGTTTCAATAGAGTTAATTAAGTTTTTTATTTTTTTGACTAATTATAATTTTTATATTTTTTAATTAAATCAATGTTTTTTAGTTACATCTCTATCATGCGATTGTTATTTTAGTAGTATAATTATTGTTTTGTTTGTCGTCTTGTTTATTTATTCTTATATATTAAAAAAATGTAATTTTGTCCACTTCACATTATATGTTCGCGTAAAGATTGGTATGACTTTTAAGACGACTGTGAAATTATTATTACTATCATTATTTAACATATTTTTAATTAAAATAAATTATTATCTTACATAAATTATTTTATATTTATTATAAAACACTACATTTTCTAATATGTAAAAATTATTAAATAATTAAATAATAGTCATAACAAAATAACAGTCATAATAATGTAGTATTCAGTTGAAAAATATAAATTAACTGAATACTAAATTAAAAAATAATAAAAATTAAATACTCAACTAATACAATTAATGTATAGAAATCAATTAAAAATTATTTAAAATTTAATTAACCAATGTGAAATATTTAAAAAAACCAAACATATGTTATCTCATTCGTTATGGTGTTGATCACATTATATAGTCCTGTCATTTATGTAACACGCCTACAATTCCAGCCCAAGGTTTTGTAGTTGACAGTTTCTTCCGATTATATTATTTATTCAGATCAAGCAATTATTATGTTAAAATTTAAATAGTTGGATGATTGTAACATGTGTTAATCAGATTTTTATTTTTAAAGATATTTTAATTGTATTATAATTTTTGAAAAAAATATTTTAATATATATTTTTTAAAAATTATTAAGCACGTTAACATTGTGTCATATACAAGATAAGAGAAATACTACTTAAGTGATATAATCAGGGTAATGATCCACTAACCTGCTAGTTCTTTTTATGAGGCACAAGCGGGAGAATTTGTCCTTTATGGGTTATATTGGAAGACATGGAGAGGGATGTTTTTATGTCAGCAGCAGAAGCCCAAGCTCATGGAATTGTAGATCTTGTAGCAGTTGAATAAAAAATTGGTGGCAAAAGTTATTCTAATTAAATACAGGATTGGAAATCTCTAAGAGTTAATCTATTAATTAAGAGTCAGTGTCTCAATTTCAATTTAATCCTCACATGTCTTTTTGTTTTGATTCACTCTTCACATATATCTTTTTTATTCAATTTAGTAATATTTTTTTTTCAACTTTCAATTTAATTTCCAAATATATTTTTTGATTCAATTTAATCTATTTTTTTTCTCTAAAACAAGATAATATTATCTTTCTTAAATTTGAGACTAAATTTATTATTTTTATAAATGTTACATTGATATTTTTATTTAGAATGACTTACAAATTAAATATTTATATTTATATTAAAATTTAAAAATAAAAGTTATCATTAACAAGATATGGATTAATTAAAAACTCAAAAAATATAATATGTTTAAACGTAACTTAAAAATCAAGTTCTAATATTTATATTAAAATTAGTGGTAAAATTTGTATTAACAATTAAGAGAAAAATATAATAATATGTTTGAACATTATTTTTAATAAAAAATATCATTATAATATTTATATAAATAATAAAGTTGATTTTAAATTTAAAAGAGAGACAATATTATTCTATTCTAAAAAAATTAAACTAAATTAAATAAAAAAAATACGTAAGAATTAAAAAATCTAATTAAGAGACTTTTTTTTAAAAGTTAAAAGTCAATTAAAACCTTTTTAAAAGAGACTAAATTAACATATTCCCATTAAAGGACTAAAGTATGAACTATCCGACTACTCAAACTTAAAAACCCAACAAACAAAATCACCCTCTATCCATAATCCCAGAATCAAGTAGAATAAAACATTAAATTGACGAAACCTAACATCATCCATAATTCAAAACACTTATACCATTGTGCTTCCTAGACAATCCGCAACAAACCACATCAAAGAAATTATCTTAAACACCAAAACCAAACATTATTTGCCACCTAAAAAACTAAGCTTCAGGCACCTTTAGTCAAAAACATTTTCCATTCAACCAAGATTCACACAAGATCCTTGCTATGTCCTACCAAACCAACCCAGAACTCCGTATCTACCCATAACCCAAGCTTCTGCAACCTAAACCCAAACTAAACACATCAAGAAACCCTTTAAGAACTGTTTTTCTTTAACCTTCTTCTTGATTTTGTAGAATTTGAGTGGAAAGATCCACCCTCACCTAAACCCTCCTCTGGGGTTTACATCACTATGTATCCATTTGTTTGAAAATGATGACAAAAGTGGAGCTTGAACCATGGGTCTTCAGAGCAGCACTGCAAAAAACTACTCATGAAGGTGCATCAACAACTTTCCGGAAGCAGCTTTTAATCTCCGAGGAAGGTGATGATGATACGCAGTATCAACTACAGTCCGTGTTAGCAGGGTTAGGGTTTCACTGCCTATGGTGGCCGAACAACGACTTCAGTTAAACCAGAGTGCTCCAGTATTAGATTCCGAGAATGAACTATGTGGTATTTCATCATGTATTGTACAATAAGCTATCTAAGGAAACTGGGAAAGAATTCCAGGAAAACAAAATCCTGAATAATAGCTACTAATACCTAGATACATACACATCCATGAGCAAAGATTTGAGTCAGTTATGTCAGTTGCATACAGCTACATAGAAATGGTCCTGGCTGTACTAACTGCTAGCTAACTACCTAATAACGGCAAGGGATCTGACACACTAACAGAAATTTCAATTGATGCGTGTCTTTTCTATTTTTCCAACCAATTACTGTTTCTTCCGTTGCCTGCATGGGATCCCAAAGGAATTCCTATGTTCAATTGTTTGGGGTTCTCTCCTTCCGTTTCCATTGACGAAATTCATTTTTCCAATCCCCAGTCACGCTCTATTAAAAACAAGACATTAACAATCATTGAACAACAATACATTTTATGAAGAATCCACATGAAGCTACAGATATTCCATGTCAAAATTTCGAGACCAGTTATGTTTTCAATTGGTTTACATTGTTGTATAGCACCAACACCATTAGCAATAAGTAAAACTATCAAAATGGAACTCTAATTCATGTTGTGAAGACCTTACTCAGTGGAATAAAACTATGTTGTGGTTGTTGTAATTATACAATTGCCATTTTATAATTATTTTGATTATGTTTAGCCAGAGGAAAACAAAAAAACAAAATAAAGTTTACTGAAACTACCTATTTTTAAGGATATACAAGCACAACCGAGCATAAAATAATTTTGTTCTTTTATCTTCTTTTTAACCCATTTAGCATAGATTACACAAGAACTCAAGACAACATATACAGGTTGCATTCGGGTAAATAATTTAGTTAAGCACTTAATTAATAAGAACACAATACATGAGTGTGTGTAGCTTAATTTAATAAACTTGCCGTGAAGCTTATTCAAATAAACTAACAGAGCTTATAAGGTCATAAGTCATGTCCATAGAAAAGAGGGGAGAGCTTTTGGCGGAGGGAAGACAATTAACTAGAACACAAACAGGGAATGACCATTATTATGGTTTACTCAGTAGAGTTAGTGTATAGCTTAGAGAGTAGAAAATGTGTATGTGAAGGTTAAGATATATAAACAGGGGTCGAGTTAAAGAGTGGGACGTTGAATGAAATATAACATCGAAACCTTCATGTCAATAACACACACTTCTTACTTCAAGCATAATATAGCAAACTATGTTCACAAGTTTCACTATCCAACACTACTTCAGTACGAGAGATAATTATTTACGACTATATAGCCTAGGAGATCTCCTAACTGGAGAAAAAACATCAGCTATTGGAGCTTTCCCGTCTTCTTTGGGCATTGATTCACTATTTTTGGAAATGCTTCTCGTTACCCTCCTACTAACTAAGTTGTTAGCATCATGCCCTATCTTTTGTCTATCAGCTTTCCTTTTCTTGGCCGAAGTTTGAGTTTTAAGGATGTTTTTTCCAGAAGGGCCTGTGGAATCATACATACCGTTCGAGGATTCATCACTGGCTTGGCTTTCAACATTGGCTTGGCTTTCAACATTGGCTTGGCGTTCAACATTGGCTTGGGCTTCAACTGGGATTCCTTTTTCACTGTTGTTAGATTCACATTTCATGTTATCAATTGAAGAATACTTGCTCCAATCGTATGGAAATCCAACGAGGAAGCGTTGAGAAACCTGGGAAAAAAGAGATTGAATTTAAATTTTATACCCATCAGTAGGATTAGGATGTTCAATTAATATAGACATATTGAATTCCATTTTGATGTTACGTTGGGGAATACCTCTAAGGGGACGCCAAAGTGAGATGAACGAGAGGTGTTGATGAAACCACGGAAAACAATAGTGACTCCATCGTGAGTACCTACGACATTGGCTTCTTCTCTCACCGTAATGACGGTGGACGCAAACGCTCTTTCTCTGTCTCTGCTGGGCGTACGAATTGCGATTACTCCATTCCCAGCAATGAAAAAGTTGAATTAGAAAAAAAAAAAAAAAAAAACTCACCCGACGGAAGAAACCCCTCCAATGCCTAGACCGTTGGGATGCTTCACAAGCCACCATTGGTTCAAGAAGACCTACAGAAAGAATAATGAGTTTCCATTAGC
>Ga0214542_1002679_pt1 | contig 36670 bp, 20 predicted proteins | sample CNSS1metaG_FD_160096 | JGI IMG/M metagenome (GOLD analysis project Ga0214542, IMG submission 160096) | Root nodule microbial communities from cowpea collected in UCLA plant growth center, Los Angeles, California, USA - CNSS1 | ecosystem: Host-associated > Plants > Roots > Nodule | place: USA...
TTTAAATAACATCCAAGTGGCACACATAGGACTCAAACCCAAGTCCTCACACACAATAAAGTACTCTCAACCACTTGAGCTAGTACTCTTCCATGTCATAGCTCCTCGCATTTATTGCTTTAAATGTTCCCGCTACCCGTCCTAATTAAATAATTAATTAAATAACTATTTAATTTTCCCGGGTCTTACATTACGCATCAACGAGTCACCATCACTATGCAGCCAACACCCAACCGAACAACTTAGTGCGCAAGCAATATTTAATGCTTGCCACCATGACATCTAACGCTCAACCATAACTCATCTACTTGGGGTGGTTAACTAGTCGTTTGGTGCATGCATTTTACGCTCAATCTTTTACTAAGTCACATCGTCTGACTAATACAACCTACACCTTTCGTTTAACACTTTACCAATACACCTTCTCAATACTTCTTTGGTTCCTTCAAGGCTCTACCATCTACCACCAACACCACTCATCTACGTGCCTCAAACACCACCTCTTCTAATCCTATGGTCCTTACATTCTCCCCAACAAAAGGAAATTTTTGTCCTAAAATATGAATGTTGATGAATCATTATTTTCCTTTATTCTTATACCTTTTTGGTGCTCATCTTGATGGATTTTTAGTGCTTAATGGTCTATCTTAGTGCATTTTCATCCATTGAGCTTTATTGGGCCATTATTCCGAATTTTGATTAATTTTAGATTATTTGGTCTAATTTCGTTTGTAATTATTTTTAGGTATTTTGGGTGAAGCAATTTTGGAGCTTGGACACTAATCTTAAGATGAAGAGAGAGTTTTCACATCATTCCCACATCATTGTCACGTCCGCGCCATGTCAATTAGCTTGTCCAGGTCATTAGACTAACATTTTGGGCTTATAGTGACATTTTTGTAATTTTGAAGTATGTAGTGGCATTTTGGTGAATAGAGTGAACCAGAGTGATGTGACCACGAGATTTAGGTCTCATTTTTGTGTGGCAGCCCTTACCTTCTTCCTCATACTCCATTTTTATCTTTTGAACCTTTGTATGGTGACCCATGGAGGTGCCCATCTAGTTATCACATTTTAGCACTCTTTTCTCATGTTTTATGCATTATTGACAACATCCATTGTTGGGTTTTATGTTTTCTGCACATTTGGAAAGCTTGGGCCTTTTGGTTTTTTGATTTGTTGCCACTTGGAACAACACTCATCTATGGGGTTTACATTTTCTATGTTACAACAATCATTTTCGTTCCCTTGAAGCTTTAACAATCTCGTTTTGTTATTGAATTCAAGTTTTCATATGACCCAACTTAGGGTTTGATGTTTTGTTTTGGTTTATTTGCATTTTTTATTATTCTCCATGAGGCATTTTGTTTTGAACTATTTTAAAAGATTGCTTTAAATAGATTTGTGGTAATTAAGCTTATTGAGCTTGTGAGATAAAAATGTCTTAAGAAGTGTTTTTTAGTTGCATAAGTTATTTTTAGATATTTTAATGTTTTGCTAATGCAGCTAAAAAAGTTAAGTTAACTTCATTGAAGGTATAAAAATAATTTGGTTTAAGTTACAAGACACCTCCAAAATAAGGTCAAAATCAACAAATTCTTGAAAACTCTGTCATACACCCCTTAAATTTCATATACACTCACCTTTTTTCAATCTGACCACCAAAACTTGTTTCTACACCCCTTAATCTACTAACCTTCATCCATCCTACCACTATAGGTCGCAAAATGGGCCAGCCCCCCGTTTGGGCCCGACCTGTTCGTGGTCCATAAAAAATGGGTCAGGCCAAGCTGATTTATCAAATAGAAACGGCCCAATAATGCTAACCACCTTGTACAAGATGAGTTAGAGGGGCTTTTTTTAATTTTTTAATTTTGATTTCAATTTTTTTTTCTTAAAATTTGTTTATATATACATATAAATTTAATATTAAAAACATATTTAATCATATAAAATATTTTTTAAACTTTTAATTGATTAGTTAATGTTTTTAACTAGATAACTCAAAATAATTATTACATTTACATGTTATATTACTTTATCATAACTAATAATTGAAACTTAAATTATAAGTGTTAATGATTTAAATTACAATACCATTATATATTTACACCTTTTTAAAAAATATAATATAAAAAAATTAGTCTTTTTAATTTTTACTTTCTAATTTTTAAATAAGCTCAAAGGGTTGGGACTTGTTGGTCCATATTTGACGGGCTGGACGAACAATGCTAGAATAAGCTAACAAGTTGAAATCTTCAACCCGAACCGTCCCTTTTAACATGGGCTGATGAACTGGCCTGTCGGATCCAACCTGTTTTTCCACCCCTATCTACCACTCATAAAATAGCCTCAATCATAAGTTGCTATTTGGAAATCCTCAACTTTTAAAACTATCCAACCAGAACATGTCACGTGGCATAATCCTTGCATTAACCAGTTGACCAACTAGATTGTGCCATGTTACCATCTTCTCCTCTCTAACTAGAACTCAAGCAAAAATTCCTTCATTGCACCGATGAGGTCCCAACTAGTTGGAATGGCAACGGGGCGGGGCGGGGACATGTTTCACTATCACATACCCATCCCTAGAGAAAAAATTTCATCTCCATCCCCATACCCAAGCCCAATAGGTATCAAAATTTTGTCCCATTCCCATCCACACCAGGCAACGAGTATATACTCGTATCTGAACCCACTTTCTTACTGCTTTAATATTAATTAATTCATTTTTATAAAATAATAAAAAATTACGGTAAAGGAAACATAATATTATCACATTTTAAATATTAAAAGGATGTTTGTTTCTTAAATATAAAATATTTAGAAAGAAATTATAATTGTATATATTTCAATTATATACATTTCAAATTAGAATACCAAATAAAATTTCACTAGAACGAAAACATTTATTGAATTCAAACACTAATGAAACCTAATTGTTAGAATTTAAAAATATTTTTTAAAAAATATAAAAGAAAAACGAATATTCAACTTCAAAAATATTTTAAATGTCTGTTTACCTTAATTTTTTAAATTATGAAAACTTTTATTTTATATACTAATAAAAGTTATAATACATTACTTGATCAAAATCACACAAGGAACAAAGATTAAACTAATAATAATAGAATTTTAACATAGATATTTCATCTTTTCAATTTAAAGGACGGTGAAAAAAACAATTCATGACAATTACATTAAATTATTATATTATAGCAAATAAAATTTATTTATACAATTTTATTGATAAAATTAAAAGTATGATAATGAGTTAGAAAATAAAAATAATTATATAAAAATATCAAAATAGTATTCTACATGATAAAAATAAACAAAAAAATTAAAGTATTAAAAAGATGACCAAATGTGTGTCTTAAAAACAATTTGAGAGACCATGGAATGAAATGGCACAAAGAAAAACAAATGTATAATTAAAGGTATAATAAGATGAAAATCACCTTAGAAATCTAAGAAAACTTTTCAAATATGAACTTAGTCAATTGTTGATAGATAACGAAAATTGTTTTAGGAAAACAAAAGAGTTCTTCAGATAAAAAAAATCAATAACAATAGAATAAAAAGGATAATTTTTTATATTACCTAATAAATAAAAAGTTTGTTATCGAACACTTAAATCAAGAGTGTTAAACATTGTCATGTGAAAAGAAAATATACAATAAATAAAAATATAAAAAAATAGTAGAAATATTCAAATATGAGACATAAAATATATTTAATTGACATACATTATTTGAACATAATTGCATAAAGGTTGTGATAAGACCAAAATTATCTTGGAGATGCGAATGAATTTTATAACAAGCCAAAAAATTAGAAGAAATAAAAAATAAAAGTCGGGTCGAATATTTACATCCCTATCCCCATCCCATACCCAATTGAAAAAGTTGGGTATTTCCTATACTCATACCTATACCCATACCCATACCCAAACCCGCGGGATTTTTCCATAAAAATGAGGATGGGTTCGGACAATACCTATGGGAATAGGTTTATTTGCCATCCCTACCAACCCGCAGTTGTAACTTGCCAGATCAGCATCACGCCGTCAGCCATGTCGGAAGTGCAGTTTGTCTATGCCTTTTCGCGACCCAGACGCCACCACCTACAATTTGCCAGAGTTTCATGACCATTGTAACACACCTGAACATGAACGCGATGTTAGTTCAGCAACCCTACTGAAATTCGCAATGATGGCGACGCACCCAGATCCTGACGTACCACATTAGAGCTCCCTCGCTAGAAATCGTGCATCATGCACACAAAGCAACTTTGATAGATATCTTTTCCACATCAAAAACCACCATGAGTGAGATGCTGAAATGAACCTTCACTCCACTAGCAACACGAGACCCTACACGTGATCAGAATTGTAAGCCATCTTGACGTTCAGCCACCACGAGATCTTCATCTTCCATGGACCGCCAACGCAAAGATGTAGTAACCACAACCACACGAGCATGCAACAAGGAAGAAAAACCTAATTTGAGAGAAGGAGGGAGCTTGACATGTGTCAAAACCTAATCTGATGGTCCAAGTGTCAACTATCCATCTTAAAATATTCAGGTTCCAGTCAAACAAGAAAAACCTAATTTGAGAGAAGGAGCGAGCATGGCACCTATCAAACCATAACCTGACGGTCCAAGTGTCAACTATCCATCTTAAAATATTTAGGTTCCTCTCAAACAAGAGGGTTGAATCGAAAAATTGGATAGAAATTCAATTGTTGATAATTTAAAGAATTAATTTAATTATATCAAAACATATCAATAAAGAATAATTACCATTTATTCTTAAAAACTGACCAGATCTGTTAGATTATTTTAAAGATATTTGAGAAATATTACATCCATAATAAAAGATTTTAGCAACAGAAGAGTTAGAATCCAAGCCTAATGAATGTTCTATATAAAAAATCGAGAAGAAGTAGAAAGAGAACTTTGGAGTTCAGGAACCCTTTAAGGGGGGCCAAATTTCATTCTCTTTCTCCAATCTTTTCTTCTATTTTGATGTTATTTTGATTTCATGAAGTGCTAAGCTTCTAGGATTGGATCCACTGTAATTTCATTATGAATTCTAAAGTTAAGTTAAAATAATTTCTTTATTCTTTTTATTATTGTTGAGGTTTCAATTTATCTATGCCTTTTGTTTTTGAATCAAATAAAACTTATTTTACATTCTAGCTAATTAGCAATGTGTTTAAATATATATGCATGCTAATCATATTAGTCAAAAGATTTTTAAATTTATTTGAGACTTTACTTTGATTTTATTTAGAAAATTTTATGTGATTAAATGATTTTTTACTTATAATTGAGACTTTGCTTTGATTAAAGGTGATTACTTTAACTAAAATTAGTCAAGATTTTGCTTTGATTAATTAAACTTTTTATTTAGAGAAGAGACAAAGGAATAGACATGATTAGGCATAATTTGATTGAGACTGTACTTTGGTTGAATTTCCTATGGATAATTTAAAAGTTCTTACTTTTAATTGAGATTGTACTTTGGTTAAAAGTGAAAACGTCAACAAATTAATTAAGACTTTACATTGATTGATTTGCAAATCTACAACAATAATTAATTTAACAATAATCTTTAGATGATCAATGATAAATCTATTTTTGAAAAAGCAATGGAATTAACCTATTTTCATCCTTATTATTTTATCTCATTGTTATCTCTTTGATTTTTCATTGCATTTTATATTTATTGATCTTATTTCTCTTTATTTTCTTATAGTATTTTTTATTTTATTTGACTAACTCTTTTGTATATATTTTATAAGAACTAACTTGTTAGGAATCAATTCTGTGTTCTTTGGGAAACGACTTAGGGTTGACTTTACTCTTTCTATTTTGTTGGCTACTATTTTAACAATAATAAAGTTGTTATAGTTTAGTAGTAATAATTTGATTGCGTCAACGACAACCTTATCAGTAAGGTTAAACCTTCTTCACCTCTTCCTCTAACTCCAATTTTTCATTATCAACTTCCTCATGCCAAAACACCTTTATTAGACATATCTCTTTGTGCCTTAATTGGTTCGTTTGATGATCCACCACTCTTACTAGTTTTGCTTCTACTAAAAGGTCTTCCCTGAATTGGACATTATCTACTTCTAACACATGATTTGTGTCTGGTCTATACTTTCTCAAGTGAGACATATGAAACAATTATGTGGACTAGGTAAAATGAAGGGGTAAAGTAATCTCATAAGTTATTGGTTCAATCTTCCAACGGATTTGATTTGGTCTAATAAACATAGAGGAAAGCTTTTTGGATTTTAACACTCTTCCTACCCTAGTGGTAGGAGTAATTGTTAAAAACACATGATGTCCCACCTCAAACTCTAAAGGTTTCTTTCTCACCCTTTTTTGTATGAACCTCACCCTTGTTTTAGTCTGCTGCAGGAACTTAGGCCCAACCACAATTGCACCCTCATTGTAAGTAACACAGGGGAGTCCTACACCTCCTTCCATACAAAGCCTCGTAGAGAGCCAATAGTAGCATGAAAGTTATAATTGTAGGTGAACTCCATTAGAGGCAGCACTTCATCCCAACTCCAAAGGTGATCCAGGACACAAACCCTCAACATATTTTCTAGAGTTTGGATAGTCCTCTCTGTTTGACCTTCAATTTGAGGATGATAAGCTGAACTCAACCTCAAACTACTTCCTATCGCCTCCTACAATGTCTACCAAAATCTAGAGGTAAACCTCAGGTTTCTATCTGATACTATGCTAATTGACACCCCATACCAACTCATTGTCTCCTTAATATACAACTGGACCAACATAGTCATATGTAGTTTATTGTTATTGCATTTGTGCTAACCTAAGGAGTATTTGAAACTAAGGTTTTTAAGGTCATAGGCTATTGTTAAATTGTTCATCATCTGACAATATTTTTGTGAAATTTTACAAAATATTTTAAAATACAATTCAATCTATTTTTTCCTAGTGTTTTTATTTATTTTTTACGGTGTCTATTAAAATTTTTGTTCTATTGAATGTTCATTTTTTTCTTAATTTTCTATAGACTCCACCGTTGGATTTTGGTGTCAATAGGATGACGTGATTGTTACTTTTGTTTTACCGTATCTAATTCATTAGTCAACTCACTTATTTCTTCTCCTTAAACTCACCGGTCAACTTACTCATGTCCTGCTTGAGAGTGAGTTGATAGACAAATTACAGAGTTGAAGAGAGAGAAAAAAAAGTTAATCGACTAGTTGAAGATAAAAGTAAAAAATGAAAATAATGATTGTGTCACCATGTTAACAAGAAAGTTAAATAACAAGACACCTAGACAAAAAAATAAATAAATAAACAGCCAATGAAATAATTTTTAATCAAAACTTAATTAAAAATACTTCAATTTCAATTTATATAGTATCTAAAACTTAATTAAACATTCGTATATAAAGGTAATCGAAAAAATAACTACCAATTTATTTTTAGTAGTAAGAGGTATATCGCCTTGTTTAAGAGTTTAAGACTAATGATCTCTATAAACATAGCTTTTAATCCTTTGAGTTTGAGATCTATTTTCAGAACTAAACAGGTGATTATTCCAAAATAAATAATCATGGGTTTACTTAAATTACATGTGAGGACATTGAGAAAGCATGAACATGCTGCTAATAGTTGAGATTGTAGACATTCATTATTATGTTGCTGTGGTGGTGGGGGAGTGCAAGCAAATAATCATTGTGTTTTGTTTGTAGTTAGCTGGATTTGTTTCTTCCACTGCTGCATTTGCTATCATGCAGAGAACGTGCCCTCTATTCCCTCTATTCCAGGAGACAGTCACGTGCCATCTATGATCCATCATTAATTCTATTCCAATTATATTTTATTGGTCTTGGTCAAATTATAATAACGACTGATAACCAATTTTATGACTTCTTAATTTATACTTTTCCTCCAACATGGGGAATGTTTACCTGCTATGATTGCGATACTATTCCTCACACCTACACCTACCTTCTTTTCATTAAATCATAACTTCATATGGCTTAATCCTTTTAAATAGTTTAAGCTTAATTACACCCATCCTTACTTACGGAATCATTCAATAGAAAACAATATCAATTTCTTCAAATTCCACCACTTACTTCATCATGGTGGATAATTATCATATACTTTTACTTTGTTTAAATAATAATATTTTATATCTATTAAATTTAACATTTTGATTCAAATTCTTTTTTTATTTATTTTGTATGAGTTTTATTAATTCGCTTTTTTTTTACTTGAATTACATCTTATCTTTCAGAAAAAAACAAAGTTTATTAGTAGAATTAGTGACAACAACAAGCATGAAAAAATTTGAACAAGTAATAAAAAAAAATCAACAACATTAAAGACCCACTATGAAAAAGAAGGTAATCAATTTAACTCCTATGACATGTCTGATTAAAAGAATATATGACAAGATTTCCCATCGTTAAAGTTTGATAGAGAAAAATAAGATATGACAAGATTCCCATAATAAAAAGTTTTAAAAGAAAAAACAGAAGTGACAAGATGCTCATCGGGACAAACTTGACAAAAGACGATATATTTTCATGAAAGAAACTTAAATAATAAAAGCAAAGACAGAATTGTAAATCATATAAAGATATTATAGTAAATTATGTAAGTTCTAGTGTGTTTTTTTTGTGTCTATACATAAGTGTCTCATATATATATATATATATATATATATATATATATATATATATATATATATATATATATATATAATATGTAAACGAATTGAAAGAAAAATTTCAAAATATTTAAAAAATCAATTAAAAAAGACAAGATAATACTAGTAACAAAATACAAATAAATATTTTTGGAACTTAAACTAAAATTTTATAATTTACTTAAAATAAAAATGAGTAATATATCTAGACCTAAACTTACACTACAACATTTCCTAGATTTTGTAACTTTTTTTAGTTACATTTATTAACAATGTTAATATATAGTTACATTTTCTTAAAAATGTTAGTAAAAATCTTATTAAATATAATATTGTAACATTTTTGAAAGCGTTACCATAGCACATTATACTATTTTTTACATTAGTAATATTTTCTTTGTTACAATTATTAAAAATATTATAATAGTTATATTTTAAATAGATGTTCCTACAAATATTAATAATTATATAGTAACATTTTTTAAATAAATGTCACTATTTTAATAAAATTAATTTATTATATTATTATTTTAATAAATATTGTTAAATATTAAATATTAATATTTTTTGAAAAAACATATTATTATTTATTTTATAATATTATTAAATTATTTGTTCTTCAAACTATTTTTTTTAAATTGGACAAACACATCTAATTGAATAATAAAAAATAAGTAAATTTATCATCTATTATTCTTAAAAACAAAACTAACACATCAAGAACAATGCTCCCTTGGCAATACTTAGACTTCACAAAACAATAAAAACTTTGTATGTGCAAAACAAATGACAACACTCGATCGTCACAAAACAGGATAAGCTTTGTGCATGCAAAACAAACAACAACACTCGAACTTTGATTCTTAGTATCACAAGAAATGATTTCAATTTTTCATTTGGTTGTAGAACAATTTCAATTTTGTTTTTGTAAATTGTTTTACCTTTTCGTGTTCACAGATCTGAATCTTTCAGTTGCAGAACATATAAGGCTCGTCTTGCCAAATACTACGCTCCTCTTGAGGATTTCGATAAACACAAGGTCGAATATGAGGTAACAACAATGCGATTCCACTTCTTATGCACAAACAAATAACACATTAACCTAATTTCCCTCAATTTTTATTTTCAGGTTCATCCCCTCGTCGTAAATAGAGATATCCTAAACTAATTATGTTGAGATCAATTTTCTCTCTGCCATTTTGACTATCTTCGTCTCTTTATTTATGTTAAATTCTTACTTTTGTTAAGTTTTTTGAAGATATTTCCAGTGTTGAGGTAGAGTTTCTAGCCACACTCCTATTTTCTATCCCCATGACAATGCTATGTTCTCATTTTGATCATTAATTATGATCATGTCTTAGCTGTTGGATATTATCTTTACCATTTTTGCATGTGGTATAAGTTATTTAATTAGCTTCTCAAAATTTTAGAATAATTATAACAAATATTCCCTACAATTCATGATCCAATCCTAATGTTTAAGGGTTTGATGCTATTCACCATTATCCAAGATTGATTACTATGATTTTATCAAGTGAGTCTATTTAGCTAGGTTTGTGCGAAGCCTATTTCATCGAGCATGTGAAAAAATGATTAAATTCCTCACTTATCAGTGACAATAGTTGACTTTTTATATATTAAGATTCATTGACAACTTTAGGATAGAACGTCACAATTTTTCATTCTTACTATGCACTACACAACTTTACAAATTTATCTTCAATCTTCTAGAGTATTATGGGACTTATAGACTTTGTAGATTTGCCTGCTCGTTTTTTTGTAAACCAAATGCTATATGTTGATATTTTGTTATAATTTGAGGTGGATGGTGATGATGAATTAAGACTTGACTCCACAATGTGTTTCATTCATTCAGTGCATTGTGTTTGGTATTAAATATCTATCTGGTCTCTTTATGAAAGTCTGCTATGTGAAGTTGATGTGAACCCTATTTGCACAAGGGTTGTCTTAGGATTTTTGGTCTAGAACCTTGTAGGAAACTTGGAAAAGTAGTGAAAATGTGGAATAGAAAAAGGTTCAAATTCTAGTTTGGACAGTATTGTGGAAATGTCAACATCTCGGGTTGTAAAACTCTAATTGACATGCTTCCAAGCGAGGTGAAATTTCATGTTTTGAATTATAATTTAGGCTTAAAAAACATTACTTTTGGGCAAGTGGAATGAGAGTTATGGCCACGAGATAAATCTGGGTAGAATTAGTTTTTTTTTTCTCTTTATGAAATTTGGGTGAAGAAGAAAGAACAAGAGGTAAATATGAAAGGTGAAAGAAAAGACCCAGTCTTTCCAAAGGAGGCAACACACAAAGGATGACAAAGTCCTTTGATACAACCAAGGGTTCTTGAATCATTCTCACTAAGATAGAAGAGATGAATTCTAATATTTCTGAATAAAACTCAACTTGTCTTCATTGATAAAAATGATTCAACTTATATAGAAACTTTAACCATCAAAATTACAAAATATCCATTAATTGCAATTACATCCCACTTAAGCTAATACTGATCCCACCCCTTAATGGTTGATTGTAACTAAAATTGTTGCAACCCAAAAGTCACCCAAAAGCATTCTAGCTATGCATCCTCTTGGTCTCCAGAAGGCTGTTGACTAAGTTGCCAATTGGGCCATTATAACAACTTGAAATAAAATCAAACTAGAGCCCATTAATTGATTAACCCAAAACATAATTTGATAAGCCAATTTTACAAAGGATTGAGCCATTATTTAAACAAACTATTAACTTAAAAAAAATTGTAGCAAATTGGTACATTTTTCCTTTTCCATTTGGGCCATGATACAATTCACAACCTTGGTCTTTTCTCCTTAAAACTTGGGCTTATATTCAAATAATATGGACAACACTTGTTGAAGAGCTTCCTTTGCTTTCCTTTCTCCAGCCCTTGTCATAGGTCCTCCAAGTTCTTCAAGTGGATCCTTACCCTTGCATATTGTCACGTCTCCATCAGAAGTACATTCATGATTGTCTTGTTATTGTCCATTACATTGCCTTCTATTATTATGAAGTACATTCATGATTATATTACTATTTTGTTGTCTCCACTTTTACTCCTTTTCGCTCATAATCTAAATGTGTAAATTTTAAACAATATATTGATAAATTGTTATTTTATTTGTTTATGTGATCCTACATTATAGAACATAAACTTTACTTTATGTTCCAACCCCTAACATAGCATGTATGTGTTATAGAAGTTAATAGTGTTCCCTACTTGGTTAGTGGCCTCACTAAATTTTAGAGCTCATTGAAAATTGTAGAGTTTATGTGTGTTTGATTTGATTTTTGGACTTTAGGGACTCATTAGAAAACTATCATAGTCTCGCCTTTACATAACAAGACTCATTTTATATTGAATTGTAGCTTGGTTAGAAGAAAAACTCATTAGAAGATTTTAATGCTTTTGTGGTATATATGTATGTGCATTTGTTTCATGTTTTCTTGATTATTAACTTTATGTCTAGAGTAATTTAATTGATTATTAGGCTTGTAGTTTCAAGTAGTTATTTAAGGAAATATAATGTTTGTATATTGAATATCCACTAACAAATTGGATATCTCACTTAACAAAGTTTTTGTGATTGAATTATTAGAATGTTTATTTTTTTTAGACAAATGGAGACACTTTTTCTTTGTCAATAAGTTGTATTCACTATTAAAGTTAATGTAAAAGATCATTTAGGCTGAAGGCAAAATAAGACATCAAAGTGGGAGCAAGTTTATCTAATATGACACTTGAATTTCCTTTGGATATGTTTTTTATATTTTCCTTTTGATGACTTTATGATGTCCTCCTATATATGAACTAAAAAAGAAAAGAAAGTGAAACAAAATTTGGAGTAGTTTGCCATTGCTTATGAGCGAACTGTATATCAATAAGAAATTTAGTTGTTAAATATAATTGCAAAGATGTGAATACTGGAATATGGGATGAGGTTTCCATTTCTATTACTAGGGTGAGTTGTATTAATTGCTTTGGATTCTTTCAAAAGCATGTCATATTGTTTTTCCCATGCACTTATAATTTACCTAATATCAAAGCCTCTCTTGCATCTTCGTCTTTTTTCTATTTTTTTTAATTTATTGTCTCTATTGTTTGTTCTTAACCCTAGAAGAGTTTTGTCTTTCATATACTCTTCAATATATGATTAAATACATATGAACTTCTCTAGATCCAACCAAATATGGTAATGATTAGATACATTTTTGAGGAGTTACTAAGATGTTTGGGAAACAAAACTAGAACAACAATACATAGTCATGAGCTAAACAAATAATAAGAATTACTTTATTATTTTTCATTTTACGCATTCTAAACATTTTGTCAATCAGAGCAAACATGATTTGGAGTCAATGTATGGTTGTCTATACTTCCAGTAGTTCTTTGGTAGGATGATTCCAGTTTTTGTGTTTGTTGTAGCCAGTAAAAATATTTGATCCCCACTTGGTGTCATCGTTCTTTGATAACTATAAGAGAGTATATATACATGCCACAATTGAGTTGGAAAAAAAGAGCTCTTTGAATACATAGTGTTCCTGCAGAACAAATAAGATAAGTTAGGCACAAGCGTCACCTTACTAAGTAGTCCGCTATCTCTTCGGTTGGTCTCTCTCTGATCGACACAGGTCAGCTTGAATCCAGGAGGGGTTACCTGCAGAAGAATCTCCGAAGCTCAAGTAAGTCAAAGTTCTCAGAGAGTCAAATCAGTGATTAATGAATGCGTACCTTTAAATGATGGGGTCCACGTGTATTTATAGAGCATTAATGACGTTTGACCATTCCATGGGCTGGGCCTTGACTTGGGCTCTAGGTAGGGCTTGTGAGTGGGCCAGGGCCCTAACCTAGGCCCTTAAGGTTTATTGGACGTGGACGCTTCCATTATGTTGAGTTCATTAGAGTGGTCGGCCTAGGTTCTAAACTTAGCGGATATGCTGGAGTAGTCGGTCTAGGCCGACTATTTGTCTTGATGGCTTATGCTGGTGTGGGTTGTCCCTTTAGATGTTTAGTTTAGGTCAAGACTGGTATAAGTTAGGCTAAGTCGGCCTAGGCTGAATACTTGGTTGTCTTGATGTGCACATTGTTTACTTACTTGAGCTTCGGAGATTCTTCTGCAGGTAACCCCTCCTGGGTTTAAGCTGACATGTGTCGATCAAAGAGAGACCAACCGAAGAGATAGCGGACTACTTGGTAAGGTGACGCTTGTGCCTAACTTATCTTATTTGTTCTGCAGGAACACATAGTGTTCTTTTAGCATCCATGTGACAACAAAACTCGAGGGGAGCATTCACTCAGTAAAGCATCTTCAAACTCAAAATCTTTCAAATCCTCCAACATCATGGGTGTAATATACATTTCCTGAGGCCAATGTTAAACAATTTAGTCCACTTTCCTTAAAACTTAATCATTCATTAGTGATACACTCAGAGAAAAAATGTATATATATTGTCTTGTTATGTGTATATTGGTGGATCTTGGGCTATTTTTGTGCAAATTGTTTGCATGAGGTCTATTTGAATAACTTTCTCTATGAACATTTTTGGGAGACTTTTGTTTGTCAAAGTTCTCTTCCCATGAAAAGAATAAACTTTCTTGTCAAATTATTTTGTTTGAATTTTAGTACTTTTTTTTTCAATTGTAGTTAGCTGTGTTGTCATTTTAACGAGGAAACCAAAGTCATGGACAAAACTTGGATGTTCACTAACTATTTTTTTTTATCATTTTAGTGCAAAAGGTTTAAACTTTAGTCAAATTGAGTCACTAACTAATTTTTTTTACATTTAATTTTACCATTGAAAAAAAAGACTAAATTGACACGATGTTGTGTCTCTTGGAATTGTGGTTTTGTTTGTTGAGGAATTGTTGTGTGGCAACTATGTTTGGAAAATTGCTCTACTTCTAAAAATGTTAAGCATTCGATTGTTGATTATATTTGTATTTCCATACCTTTGATTATCAAATAGATTCTAGAGTTATATTTTGTGGTTTTCAACTTTCTTTCCAGTTCGATGTGCTGAATTCATAGAGGACTTGAAGAAATCTTTAGAAGATATTCACAAATTAGTGGATCCAGGACTTGAAGAAATCTATCCAATTGAATCAGTTCTCAAGATGAAAGCATTATTTATTTTCTTTGTAATCACAATACAAGAGTAATATCCTATTTATTCTTAACCATATTTTTTTTACAGGTGTTAAATGAGTTTAAAGCCATGACACAATAGAAAGGAAATTTTAGTGGTGCTAAGATCAAGAAAAGGGGAAGAAATAATGACCTTTATTATGGTTGTATACATTGTTTTTAATTGTAATTTGTTTAGAACATGTTTTCTTATTGTGGCATACTTTATTGTTGATTCCTAGCATGTCATAATGCTAGTGTAGTTAGGTACTTATTTGTAGCAACTTTATTATGTTTCCTATATAGGTGTACTCAATATTATATCTACATGGTAATGTGATGGCTTTGTCTCAAACTTACAAATCTAATATGAATCTACTATGTACTTTTAGAAAAATTACTATATAAAGATTTATATTACCCTTTAATCTTGTATGAAGCATGTTATGGTACTACAAAATTGATTTTTACTTAAATCTTGTCATATGATTGTTTCAATATCATAAAAAGTGAATTAATATCACCTATTTCTTTTTTTTTTAAATAGATAAATAGTAATAATTTTAAAATATTAAAAAAAGGCAATATGTAACAATTTTTATTTGTTACAAAATAACACAATTAGTAACATTCTTTTAAATGTTAGAAACTGTATATAGGTAACCTTTTTTTTAAATGTTATAAAATGTATAGAAGATATTTTTCAAGTATTACAAAAAAATTAAATTTGCAACATTTTTGTACCGATTGTAAAGATTCTAAGTAGTAATAATTTTGAAAATGATACGAATAATACATAAAAATGTTGTTAAAAACTTTTTGTGATATGCACTATACATAATATGTGTAAAACAAAATGTTGAGGAGGATGAAATAAGTGAATGAGATGGAAAACAAAATGTTTGAGAGGGAAAAAAACAAAAGATTGAATGAAAAAGTGAGAAGAGTTTAAAGATGGAAAAAGTATCTTTGGAAATTGGGTCTTCATGGAAGGAATTGGTGAATGATGGTACACCAAATCCCTAACAATGAGTTCCCTTTTTTCGTTTGAAATGCTCTTTAACTCTACCACTTGTGATTTTCTTTCAAGCTCATTCTCTTGTTTAATTTTCTCTCTTTCTTTAAATTCTTTTCTTTCATTCTCTTCTTTGGCTTTTCTAAGACTCTCCTCTCTTTCCTTTTCTTCCTCATATCTTTTCTTCTTCTCATTTTTCTCATATTCCTCTTGTTCTCTTTTTTGTGCCTCAGCACGAAGCTTCGCAAGCTTTTTTATTACTCTTTGCTTTTCAAACTCTTGAAGCTTTTCTCTTGTTCTCTTTTATTTTTCTCTCTCTCTTTGTTCAATCAAGAGCGAGTCCAAATTGTTCTTAAAATCTTTTTCTAGTCTACAAAACTTAGCAAGATTTTGGATGAATGCATCACCTATGTCAATGAAGTTTTCTATCCTAGATTATTGCTCTCGAGTTATCCTAAATGAAGGGGGAATGAAATGTTTCCACATGCATGTTTTTAATTCATAAAATGTGTTAATGCATGATTCTCTCCCCTTTTGTACTCTAGACTGCCTCTTTTGCCACCACTTGGATGCACGTCCTATAAACCTAGAAGTAACATGCCTAAGAATGTCAAATTGACTATATTTACTAAACAATGGTTGTACCAATTTTTCTGTGTTCCATATCCAATCTCTAAATGATATTGGTCCTATATCCTCCCCAAAGAATGAAATGTCACTATGAAATGTATGATGCAACTCATGACTACCTTGCTTATGCATCCTAGGACTATATGTAGAATATGTACTCATGGTGATTGAATGAACTTATGAAACTTGAACAAAGTATGGAAGAGGAAATCAATCACAAGTGGACCTCCAGGTTAGGCGAGGTGAGTCTTTAAGACTTCTTAAATACCAAGGTCAATCCTTGCCAAGATACACTTGTAAAAGGTTTCAAAGATCACACAATTGTCTAAGTGCTAAGTAAATAGAATCACTTTAGTTACTAAGCACAAAACAAGAAAACAAGACTCAAAGAAATTTAACACTAAAAACAGACCTCTAATTGACAAAATTTTAGAGACTATGGTTTCACAAAACAAGCCACTATGCAACGTGAAAACATGAATCTAAACTATGTGGCCTAAAGTAAGGTGAGAAAGCACTTAGAACTTTCAACACTTTTACCACTAAAACGTTTCACTATAGGAGAGAAAGGTTCTACTTAGGAGATAGGATTGAACACCTTATGGTTCCCTAAGACACCTAAGTAGGCCACAATTACAATGAGAGTACACAACTAAAATTGGGAACACGACAAAGTAAAAGAAAATGTGGAATGATGCTGCCAAAACATGAGTTTCTGAGAGCTTGATGGCAGTTTTAAGGCCTTAGTTGATGGCCAAAACTTAGTTGATCGGGTACGACCTCGATCAGTGGGTTCTATTATGTGCGCTGATCAGGGTAGGATTGAATTGATTTGAGTATGCCTGTTGGATTCTTGTTTTAATGTGATATTCTGTACAATTGGATTACCTGGATCGAGACTAGGGAAAGAAATCAAATTTACAGATGTAGAAAACATTGAGTCATGATCAGGTTTTATGCATCGCTTGACGGTATGCATCCTACCGCCAGGCGACCGACCAGTGAAATGGGGAAGTTCGCATTTTAGATGTGCTGGGTGGACTTTGGGTGCTTTAGTGATGTTATATGGATTTTTTTAAATGAGGTTGACCTATTTAGTAAAGTGTCTTGGGAAGGGAACAAAGGCTAGACATGGGATTATAAATTGGAATTAAACTTGGTTGAACATGTCTTAATTGGAATAAAAGAGTATAATAAGGGTTGTTTTACTTTGATAGTGGTGGTGTCCAATTCCTGTTTTTGGGAACTTTCTTTTAAGTGCAAAAGGTGTGTTGGTTACAGATATAAAAGGCTTGTTTTCCTTGGTAAAAGAGATTGTGTGATGAATTCATGATGTATATGATTGTGTTAGATTGTGATTCAGTCATGTTATTATGACTAGATAGGCATTTTTGTGTAATGGATTGCATGAGGAGTGTTGGGTTCCTTGGAACCTGTCCCAAATTGCAAAAAACTAGTAGTAGTGACGCTACTAGTGTGACGCCTGGCGACATGAGGTGGACTGCCAAGCGATAGGGCAAAACTAGGGAAGCCTTGGAATGCGTGGTGCCTGGCGGAAAGGGTGGTTCTGTTAGGCAAAAATTGTCAAACAAGGATTCTGGAAAGTGCGTGGCGCCAAGCGGTGTGTGGTGCCACTAGGCGGTTTGGAGCATTGTTTCGCCTAGCGACGCGGGTGTTGCGCTAGACAATTTCATGTGCAGAGTGGGTTACGATGGAGGATTCTACACAACTTTGGATAGAGGCTATGAGGAGATGACTTGCTGGGGGCCCTTTACGAGTTTTGGATTGTAATAGGGAGTTAAAGATGTGACCATTCTAGGTTGGAGCTTGATGGTATTGGAATTCTGGTGAGAACGTGCTACTTGTGGCTGGTAGTCTTGTGATGAATATGGATTAGACCTGTATTGAGGAGTTGCACTTAGTGTTACGAATTGTAGTCCGTGACTGGATAATTCTCGCGTGTGATCTACAGGTGGTGGCTGATAGATGGATGGACTGTGAGTTGGCGCTTGTGGTTGTAAGAGTCATCCTAATGATATCATCAAAGGGTGTAAAATCAGGAGGCATACAATGGAAGCTGTGTTTTATCAAGTCTTAGGATTATAGTTCCCAGAAGGGTCGTGGGTTTAAGTGTCAATTTATTAACATTATTTTTTTTAATTTTATTTGAGCTCTCACCCTATCTGTTTGTGCTTGGCGATGATCGTGTAACCTGTTACACATGAGCATATAATGTTTCAGGTGGTGCTGGTGATGCTTAGTGCCGGAGCAGGGCTAGAATGAGGATCTCATAGAGACTATTTTATCACTACTTTTCTTTATATTTCCATTATTATACTTTATGAATTGGTGACTTGGATCCTTGGTGGATTTAATGTATTTTGGAACTCTGGCTTGTTAATGAAATAAATTCTCGTGCTTTGGGAAATAAGTTTATTTATAAATTGTGTCGATTTATGTTTATTATAATTTAGATTTTATTTAAAGAAGTAATATCCAGCTAAGATGTTACAATGATAAAGGATTGAAAGGTTTTTTTTGAACCTAGTCATTGTCTCATCTTTGATGCATCTGGTAGCATAGTGTTAATAGGAAAAGATTTAATAACATTTACGTGCTTGGCAAAACATTTAAAAATTTATTATGTGGTTCCCTAAGATCCTTTAGTCATCAAAGGTGATGGGATAGTCAGGGTTATTGAGATTGGAGTGGTACATAGTATACATGGGCCAATCTAATCAATTTTGGCTCTACATCAACACTTAAATTGGTAATTTGGTGCGACATGAGAGAGGTTGTAAGGGTCTAATTAGATGTGAATGTTTAAGATAAACAATAGGGGGAAGATAAGGCATCATTTTTGTACATGTCTTTTCATAATTTGCATTTTGATTTATTTGTAATAGAGGTCATGTTCTTGGTTTTATATGAACAAGGTTTGTAGAAAGTGGTGGCCATGGTCTACCTTGGATTAATTTTTGTTCTAGATATAATGTTATAGTTTGTAAAGGTATTATCAAGTTGAGAATCTGGTCATTTACCCAATCCATGAAGCTTAGGTCATCTACAATTGGACTTTTTATATGCCTAACAAGTTGAAAATCATAACTTATTTGCACAGGGGAGCCTAGAGGTGAATATATAGGGTATATATGTAAGACTCGAGGAATTTAAATAATTAAATAAATAATTATTTAATAAATGCGGGTTGTGAAAGCCTTTACAACATTAAATGCTAACTTTCATGATGTGGAAAAGTACTAGCTCAAATGGTTGAGAGTACTTGATTATATGAGAGACACTTGGGTTTAATTCCTTTGTATAACATTTGTGTGTTATTTAATTTTAGTTTTATTTTTATGATATAATTTGAACCTTGGTATGTGCATTGTACTTGGTAATTGGGAAGTTATGGGTTCGAACCTTGGCTTGAGCAAACTAACTTTCTTTTTGCTAAAATCAATTTTTGGCATGAATGTGAAGAGCCTGAAAACCCTAGCCAATTTGTGAGGAAGATAGGAGTTCATGGAAAACCATGATTTAATGGTCAATTAATAACTCTTAAGTCCCTTTAAACTAATTTTCGTTTTGCTTCCATTAAACCAAATTAAGGCATAGTTAAGGACTCCATTAAGGGTGAGAGAGAGTGCTAGTGAGGTTGCCATTGGTGCATAGAGTGAGGAGAGACATTTCAGATTACTTAAGGGTCGTGGAGAGTGAAGAGAGGTGTTGAAAGGTGGAAGGAGGAAGGAAGCTTTGGGATTCAAAGAGGCTAGCTAGGTGGTTGCAAGTGGAAGCAAGGAATCCAGGTTAGGGGACTTCTTATTGTGTGTTTTAATTCCAGAAACCGCCTGGCGGTGGCTCATGCGCCGCCAGGCGACACATGTGGTTGTAGCCTAGTTTTCTGGGTTTCCCTATGAACCGCTTGGCGGCTGGTGGTGACCCGTCAGGCGACGTATGCCACATTTCTATTTTCTCTGCTTTGGTTGGTTTGTTAGTGGTGTGGAGATGCTTAAATGGGATTTCCATTTGAACGTGTACCATTAACATGACGAATTATGATCAGAAATTATTTGATTGTTGGCCATTGCATGAATTCGTGAATGGACGTTGGGTAATTAGGGGTCATGTTGGGGTTGGAAATAATTAAGCATGAATTATGTGTATGATCAATGCATTGTTTTACGAAATTGATGATAATATAAGTAAGGTATGAACTCTATTATTTGTGTGCATGTGAAATTATCTCAGTGTGAGAAAATGGTACTGTGATTGTAGTGCTTGTGAAACAAGATCGCATCGACGTAAATCTGGGCAGAACCAGATTTGTCAAGCACTGCCTAGCAGCACTTGGGCTGCCGCCAGGCGACACCTTAGTTTTTCTGATCAGTTTGATTTTCCGTTGTGATTGGGTGTATTAGGTGTTTTGCTAGATAACTTGTATGTCTGATAAGGATTAGTAGGGTAGTGAGGTGAAGGGAATTCAGGTATTAGATATCACATGAAGTGTGTATGAGTATGTGATGATTGAGATATACGTGTCACGTTAAATAAAGTCTTATGCTGATATGAACTGAAGCTATTGGAAAACTGTAATTACGTGCACCACGTGTGATTGGGTTAAATGATTGAAAATGCTAAATTGGTAACATGTGGAGTGAGTAGTAGAAAAATTTTATAGTCGTGTAAAGGTGTGTTTGAAATTGTGAAACTGTGAACATATGGAAGTGTGATTTTGTATTGGGGTATGAGCTATATAAATATAAGACTGTATGATTATAAGACTAGAGTATGTTGAGTGTGTGTGTGGCATGTAAGACCCGAGAAAAATTAATTAATTAAATAAATAATTAATTAATAAATGCGGGTAGAAGGCGCCTTTATGGCATTAATTGTGGTTTAATGTGATGTGGAATAGTACTAGCTCAAATGGTTGAGAGTACTTTGATTGTGTGAGAGGACTTGGGTTCGAGTCTTCTGTATGCCATTTTGTGTTGTTGTTTTATGATTTATTTTAATAATATGTAAGAGTGTGGAATTTGAAAGGTAAGCTTATGTTGATTGTTTATATCACCAAATGTGAATTGGCATAGTGGTTGTGCTTGGCATTATGAGTGGAGGGTCAAAAGTTCAAACCTTGGTAGACATAACTTAACCTTTATTTTTATTAAAATTGGTTTAGAGTGAATGTGGAAAGGTAGAGAACTTAGCAGAATGGGGGCAGCCAAGAGGGTTGGAAAACTATTAAATAATTAACATTAAGAGGAATTAAAACCCACCCTAAGCCCAAGTTCGTCTTATTTTTAATACCCATCTTAAAGGCACATATAAAAGCCAAAAATTAGGTAAAGGGAAGGGTTTTGGCAGTGCTGAGAATTTGTTTTTGAGAGGAACACGAGTTTGAGAGGGTGAACTGAGTTTTGAGGTGCAAGGGTTGAAGCAAGAAAGGATTTTGAATCAAGGGGGTTCCGTCTTCACAATTGTTGAGCACTCAATCTAGGTTAGGGGAGCTAAATCCAAATTTACATGCTTTAGGTCATACGTGTTAAGTGTACTGATTTTTGTGTGATGAATTTCGTGTTGAGAGTGAGATGAATTTTGGGGTTTATGGGTTGGTCCTGCTGTATCGGGGTTTTGACCTAAATGTATGAATACCATGGAATTATGCATTGGATATGATGTAACTATGTGTGCTTGGTGTTTTGGGAACCAAATGTGGTCTAAATTATGCATAAATGTTGTTCAAATATGTGTAAAGTAACCTGGTATGAATTGGAGTGCAAATTGGTATTTGGTTACTGCTATTGCGTGCATAATCAGCGTAAGGACCTACAATTCTTGCCCAGACGAGCCAGGCTCACCTAGACGAGATTAGTAGAGACGCAAACCCTGTTGCTACCAGAGCGTCTCGCCCAGGCGACGTGGATTAGGTTTGAGCGACACGTACTCTCGCTCAGGCGAAAGATGTTCGCCTAGGCGAGATGGTGTTGAGGGCGACTTCTTGTTCAAGCGAGGAGTTTATGGTTTTTGAGCGAACCAGAGTCTCGCTCAAGCGAGATAGCCTTGCCTAAGCGAGATGTCTTGGTAATGTTTGGTGCTTCACGTGTATTTCAGCCCAAGCGAGTTGAATTGTGTTTTCGGGCGAGAGATGAACTCGCCTAAGCGAGAGGATCTCGCCTAAGCCAGATAACTTGGTGTTGTTGCTGTTTTAAGCTCGCTCAGGCGAAGTGAGCTAGCCTAAGTGAGGCTGCGGGCTTAGCTTGGGCGAGAGGTCCATAGCTTAAGCGAGTTTATGCGAGTTACTATGTTTCTTGTGCTTGTGAGTGGGTGTTTTGGCTGTTCATCATAAGGATAGATTGTATATGCATGTGGTGGGATGTTTGGGCTTGAAGGACTAAGTCCATTAGGGGTTTGGGATGTGCTCGGTGGTTGGACACATGATGGGCATGGAACTGGTTGAGTTCCCGTCGGCTCCTAATGGACGAGGAGTCCTTAGTATGGTGATTGCATGTGTCGGGCGCACGATGGGCAAGGAACTGTTATGTTCCCGTTGGCTACTATTGGGCGAGGAGTCCATAGTATGGTGATTGTGTGCGTGCTAGGGTCCAAGTTATGAGACTTGGATGTTTATACTACAGGCGAGGAGTCTGTAGGGCAGGACTATGAGCGGGATAGGCTCATAGGGTTGGACCATGAATGAGTTAGTTTCGTGGGAGCACAGGGAAGTCCCAAGACTTAGTTCATGCATATGAATCGTGAAGGACTATGAGGTCATGGTTGGGTGAATTAGAAATTATGAGTTTTGTACTTATATTGTTTTGGGTGGGGAAACATGTTTATTTAATTCATATATATTTTTATATTGTTATTGTGCATAGCTCACCCTATCTGTATGTGTATGGCGATGATCGAATAATTTGTTATCCGGGAGCAGATGATGTGACAGGTGAGCCAGGAGCTACTTAGAGACGGAGAGCAGGGTCTACTTGGGGCTTTTGAAAGGATTTTCATTTAATGGATTTTGATGTAATTTATGATTATGTTGAACTTTGGTATATTTTGTATTAAAGTAATTGCGAATATTTGAGTTATGCTGCAATTAAAGTTTTTAAATTTCCCGCGTTTTTGGGAAATAGTTATAATCAATGTGGTATTTATTTATTTAATATTAGTAATATTCCTTAGGGATGTTACAATTGGTATCAGAGCAAATGTTTTGAAAATATTTTAAAAAATATTTTGGGGCTTTTGGGAAGTGAGCTTACCGTTTGATTGTGTGTGTGATTTAGTGGTATGTAAGTAAGATATTGGTGGTTTTGTTTAACTAAGTGAAGTGGTTTTAACAGTTGTAATGTGGCGTATCCAAGCTATGGCTGCTAACAGAAGGAGGAGGAATAGTGGTGCTGATGACATTGCGGAGGCCATTCATTGGATGGTGGATGCGATGCAAACACCGGTGGTAGCGCAGCCTAGGACTGCCATTGCACCAGTTAGTGTAACATCCTACCCGAAAATTACTTATTTAAAATAAATAAGAATTAAAATAAAACAACATCCTCATTTATTTATCATCAATTCCCAAAACGCGGGAAAATTTAAATTTAAAAATTCAATGCGCCATTACAAAATAAGGAAAATGAGTCACATCGTTCATATTATCAATAAAATGTCTAAAACTTTTACAATTTATTCCATAGTGCAACATAGTAACTAGTGATAAAATAAATCTCCCAGAGATATCCGTCTCTAAGTATCTGCCTGCTCACCTACATCAACGTCTGCTCCCATGTAACAAGTTACATGATCATCGCCACACACACACAGATAGGGTGAGCTCATTTAAATAAAGTCAACAATATAATATTAAACACCATGTTAACAATTAAAAATCCAAAATAATACACTTTCCCCCTTTTCCTTTTTACTACTTCACTTCCAGCACTTTCATTAGACGTCTATCAATTCTATACCCTTTAAGTGAGAACAATGATGAATCTTTGCTGCACGAGTGTCTACTCGCCCCTCCGACTACAGGCCACCACCTGATAGTCCACACATGGGAATAACCTTGCCACAACATCTCACCGTGACACCAAGTGGAGCTCCCCAAAACAAACATAAGTTTGTAGCTGTTCCAGACTACCATATCTCTATCAGAATCACTCTGAAGAGGGCAATCACCCGAACCTCGCCGTACGAGCCACAACTCGCACACTCCACTGGACTTCCTAAACCACCAGGCTACAACCTGGAGTGGTTACGTGTTACCCCAATACAAGTTACACTTGTAACTAGGCCCCCAGCCAAAGCATCGCATCATGAACATCCCTTAAAGCGGTGTAGAAAACTTTCCTCGCGCACCATCACTGAACCAAAACTGCCTGGCGCGCATCACACGCCCTAGGCGAAACTTGACTCTAGACCGCCTGGCGGGCATCACACACTGCTAGGCGCCACGCGCCCACAGTACACTCACAGTACCGTCACCGTCTGGCGGCATCACTCCCTGGCTCGTCGTCGCTGCCTGGCGCCTTCACTCCCTCCGCCAGGCGCTCCGCTCCGCTGTGACCACTATCACTGATTTAATTTCCCATCCGCCTGGCGGCTCGCTTACGCCACCAAGAGCTATACCAGTAGCACAATGCTACTGGTTTTTAAGCACCTCAACAGATCCCAACGGATTTCCAAACATACGAATCACCCAAGTATAACACAATTATGATTTACCAGTCATATATCTATAACAAATTACATCACACTCAGTTAGGCATGCCAACCAATCCAATATTATCATGCATCCATACTCACCCTCGTTTACCCCTTTTAAACATATCTCATACATTCCGCATACTCCCAATCATAAAACCACACATTCTGGAATTTATATACCGCATGACATTACACTTTAATCCATATTACATATGTACCATACCAACAATTCACAATCACAACACATGCCTAAGAAAAGATCACACTAACCATACCATTTCATATACCCTTATCTTACTCTTATTCTCAAATTAACATACCACCTGAAACTATATTACTACTTACACCCACACGTTTAAAAGAATTTACTATTTATATTATACCTCACATTTTCATTTATCTCAATCTCCCCTTAGTCCTATTTAACTCAATTTTTCCCTTTTGTATTCAATTTTCTTTAAATCATACACTTACAACTTGCCTGTTAGAGCTGTACAACACTCACTGCACTCCCAAACCGCCTGGCGGCAGATCACGCACCGCCAGGCGGTGCATACATATCTGGAAATCTCCAGATTATTTTCCTGCACCGAAACGCACGCAAACCTGCCTATCCAATCTTCCCCTTCATACAGACATAGTTTTATATCAAAGCACCCTCCCGAAATCATACATCAAATATATTAATCTCAATTCTGCAAAGCCATCCCCACCAAGCATTTACATGATTTACGTTGTTGATCACTGAGACCATCATAATCCCAACCCCCAATTTCATATCGAAAAATAGTGTTTTGCAACAAAATCAACATATGCAGAGCCTTTCAACATCAAAATTCACCCTCAAGCATACAGACATCACGTCCACATCACAGGTATCCCAAAAACATAAAAAATGACCAAAAACAGTGAAACTGGGTTCGTGCCGACTGGCGGTTCATCAGTGATACCCAGAAACTGGGTCTGGTGGTTGTGTCGCCTGGCGGTCATGCGCGACCCGCCAGGTGGTTTCTGGAAAATTTCCAAAAACCCGATTTCATCTCTGATTTTTCACAAAAATTGTAATCCCAACCCCGCATACATCACGATTCAATCGATGATAAATCAAAACAACATCATACAAAACAATAGGAACTCCCCTAACCTGGATTCCTTGCTCAATTTGCTAAAAGTGCTACTTCTTCCTTCTTTGTCAATCACCCTCTTGCTCTCCTACCAATTCAGACCCCAAACCTCTCCCAATACTCACAATCACTCTTCCTTCGTGCTCTCTTTCTAGTATAGACTCAGACTTGACAAAATCTTTCCTAACACTCCATTTTTACCTTTTAAACAATGTCTAAATTTAAGTTGATAGGGTAAAAACGGATTTCTCCTTTAATTAATCGTTAATGGCCATTCATGACCCCTCCTTGACAGTTTTTCAACCTCCATTGGCTGCTAGGTCAGCTAGGGTTTCCTCTAACCCTTCCCATTCCGCCCAAATCTACCATAAAAAAATATAAGGTTTAATTTGAGCTCTGCAGGACTTGAACCACGACCATATCAATACCAAGTCAATGCCAAACCATCAAGCCAAATTCATGTTTCATGCTAACAATCATTATCCAATAAACATACTATTTCACAACATGATCATCATATATTTAAAATAATAATGAATAATAACACAAAATGGCATACTTAGGACTCGAACCCAAGTCCTCTCACACAAACAAAGTACTCTCAACCACTTGAGCTAGTACTTTTCCACGTCATGAAGATTAGCATTTAATGCCATAAAACTTCTCCCACTCTCATTAATGAAATAATTAATTATTTAATTATTTAAATTTAGCGGGTCTTACAGTTATGGTGCCTACTGTGGAGAATTTCCTACGCCACAAGCCAGCGGAGTTCACTGGTAAAGCATCTCTTGATGAAGCGGAGGCCTGGCTTTGCAAGTGTGAGAAGATATTCACAGTGATGAACTGCGCGGATGAGCAAAATTACTGTTTGCCACCTACCTTTTGAATGATGATGCCGAGTACTGGTGGGGGGGATGCAACAACAGATGCGGACCCGAGAGGAACAGGTTGATTGGACCAACTTCAGGACGCGTTTCCTGGAGAAATACTTTCCTGACACGGCTAAACAAGACAGGGAAGCTGAGTTCCTTGCACTGCAGCAGGGAGATATGACGGTGTAGGAATATGTGAACAGGTTTGAGCACCTGGCGAGGTATTACTCGCAAGCCATTACTGAAGAATGGAGATGTTTAATGTTTGAACGAGGACTCAGACATGAGTTGAAGAGGGTGGTAACACCGTTGCGAGAGAGGAGATTCCTAATCTTGGTGGAACAGGCCAAAAGTGCTGAGCACCTGGAGAAGGGCCCTGGCCCAATTGTGAGTAGACATCAGAGGAATGTCGCAGAGGCACAGCAAATGAAGAAGCCGTATAGCTGGCCACAGACGTCTCAGGGTCCTACTTATTACTAGTGTGGAGGACTCCATTTAAAAAGAAATTGTCCACAGCTGACCAGAGGGGTAGGGGGATCTAGTGATCGTCGCAAGTGCTTCATATGCGACAAACCAGGTCATTTCACGAACAATTGCCCTGAGAAGAAGAGCCCTGGTGCGGAGAAACCAGCAATAGCATCGCCAATAGAGCGAGCTAGGGCAGCGGCCAGAGTCTTTACCCTGACCACTACCGAGGCTACACAGTCGGGTAATCTCATCCTTGAACCTTGTGTAATGTTTGGTAATTTGGTATTGGTGTTGTTTGATTCCGGGGCAACCCATTCTTTTATTTCTAATGTGTGCGTGGGGAGATTGCAATTGGTGACACGTGATTTAGGATGTGAGTTGCTTGTGTCAACTCCCTCCTCAGGTCATTCTATGGAAGTGGCAGGTTGCAGATTCAAGGTGAACTTTGTGTGCTTGCCTTTGAAGGGACTGGATGTAATCTTGGGGATGGAATGGCTGTCTAAAAATCACGTCATAATTGATTGTGGACGGCGCAGTTTGGTATTCCCAGAACAAGATGGATTGGAGTTAATCTCGACGCAGAGGGCGATGAACGAAGCCGAAGCCGGAGCCACCTGCTTTATGATAGTGGCTCATGCAGAGAAGAATAGTACCGCCGAGAATATCAGTGTGATTCCAGTCGTGGAGGAGTATGCCGATGTATTTCCAGATGAAATACCCGAGTTGCCACCGAGTAGGGATGTGGATTTCTCCATTGATCTCATCCCTGGAGCTAGCCCAGTATCCATGGCGCCTTATAGAATGGCACCAGCGGAGTTGGGTGAGCTGAAGAAGCAAATTGAAGATTTGCTTGAGAAGAAGTTCATCCGGCCAAGGGCGTCACCCTGGGGAGCACTAGTACTCCTGGTAAAGAAGAAGGACGGTAGTTCAAGGTTGTGTGTGGATTACCGTCAGTTGAATAAGCTGACCATAAAGAATAAGTATTCGCTGCCGAGGATAGATAATCTATTGGATCAGCTGAGGGGAGCCGCAGTGTTCTCTAAGATTGACTTGAGGTCTGGATATCATCAGATCTTGGTCAGACTAAAGGATGTGCAGAAGACGACATTCAGATCACGTTACGGGCATTATGAGTATGTAGTGATGCCGTTCGGGGTGACAAATGCTCATGCTATTTTCATGGACTACATGAACAGAATATTCCGACCATACCTGGATCAGTTTGTTGTCGTGTTCATTGACGACATACTAATATACTCGGAGAGTCGGGATGTACATGCAGATCATCTGAGAGTGGTGCTAGGAATTCTCAAAGAGCATAAACTGTATGGGAAGCTGTCAAAGTGTGAGTTTTGGCTAGATGAGGTATAGTTCTTGGGCCATGTAAGCTCAACCCAAGGCATAACAATAGACCCAGCGAAGATTGAGACAGTGGTGAAGTGGGAGAGACCACAAACAGTTACTGAGGTAAGGAGCTTCTTAGGTCTGGCAGGTTATTACAGGCGATTTGTGGAGGGGTTCTCCAAGCTGGTGAGTCCCTTGACTCAACTCACTAGGAAGGACCAGCCTTTCTCTTGGACAGACAAGTGTGAGGTCTATTTTGAGGATATGAAGAGGATATTGACCACTACACCCATATTAGCTATTCCTGACACCGCCAAGACGTTTGAGGTGTACTGTGATGCTTCATACCAAGGTCTAGGTTGTGTGTTGATGCAGGAGAAACGACCTATTGCTTATGCATCTCGTCAACTGAAGGTGCATGAGAAAAATTATCCTACTCACGACTTAGAATTGGGCAATGGTTTTTAATCTCAAAACATGGAGGCACTACTTGTATGGGGCACAGTTTCAGGTATTCAGTGATCACAAGAGCTTGAAATACTTGTTTGATCAGAAGGAATTGAATATGAGACAGAGGCGCTGGATGGAATACCTGAAGGACTACGACTTTGAGCTGTTATACCATCCTGGTAAGGCTAATGTCGTAGCAGACGCTCTGAGCAGGAAGAAATCTCATGTGTCTGCCATGATGATTAAGGAGTTGGAGTTGATCGAGAAGCTGCGAGATATGAATCTGGGATTAGATATGGAGACATATCACATACGATGCAACATATCATTAATGAGTTCTTGGATGAGGTTCGGGTGAAACAGGGTAAGGATCAGGAGTTGCAGCATATCATTAATGAGTTGGGCATAGAGAAGAGAAAAGACTTCAGGATGGGTAGAGATGGCATCCTGCGATTCAGAGAGAGGGTGTGTATACCCAATAGTCGGGTACTGAGGAAAATACTCTTGGATGAAGGGCATAAGAGTCGTCTTAGCATACACCCAGGTATGACTAAGATGTACAAGGACTTAAAGGCGACTTTCTAGTGGACTGGTATGAAAACTGATGTGGCAGATTATGTGGCATCTTGTCTAGTGTGTCAAAAAGCGAAAATAGAGCATCAGAGGCCAGGTGGTACGTTAGAGCCTCTCGAGATCCCTCAGTGGAAATGGGACAGCATTTCCATGGATTTTGTTACTCACCTACCGAGGTCAGTGAAGGGGCATGATTCCATATGGGTAATAGTGGATAGATTAACGAAGTGCGCTCACTTTCTACCTATTAATCAGAAGATGTCTCTGGATAAACTGACGGAGTTGTACGTCAGGGAGATAGTTAGATTACATGGTGTGCCTGAGAGTATCATATCGGATAGAGATCCGAGGTTTACCTCGAGGTTCTGGCAGTCGTTGCAGAACACTTTGGGCACTCAGTTGAGAATGAGCTCGGCATACCATCCTCAGACGGATGGCCAGTCTGAGAGAACCATACAGTCTCTGGAGGACTTATTGAGAACATGTGTTCTGGATCACCTCGGGACTTGGAGTGATGTGCTACCGTTGGTGGAGTTTACTTATAATAATAGCTACCATTCCAGCATTGTGATGGCACCCTACGAGGCCTTATATGGCAGGAGATTTCGGACACCTTTGTGTTGGCAACAGGATGGAGAGTTTGTGGTACTTGGTCCAGAGTCTTTGAACTCATATGATTAATATGTTATGTAGATCTAACACCGTGCTAAATTGCTACAATGTTAAAATCATTACTCTTGATTCATATATAAAAGACATAGAAAAATACAAATCACAAGAATAATCAAATGAACTAACCAATTATTGCATTGTAACCTCAGAATCCATAATGAAATTATAGTGAAACCAACCCTTGAAGCTTAGCACTCCATGAAATCAAAATAAAATAAAAATAGGAGAAGAATGGAGAGAGAAAGAAATTAAATCCCCGAAAGGGTTCCTAAACTTCGAGGTTTCGAGCTTCTCTTTTCTGCTCCCCCTTGGCCTCTTTAATAGGACTTGGATTGGGCTTTTATGTTGCTGAAATCTCTCAAATATATTTTAAAATAAAGATAAAGTTAAATATTCTTTATCTTTACAGTGATTATGAATATCTAAAAGTATTTGAAGAGATATAGTCAGTTTTAAAATTATTTGACAAATATAGTTAGTTGATAATCTCTTATATAATTAAATAGATTAATTTTCCAAATCATCCCTTTGCAATCTTCTCCAATTACCTTCTAAATAATCCAGTATCTTCAAGATATATTTGTTTGTTATGGAGATCTAAAAGGATTTAAGAAGATATTGCCATATTTAAAAAGATCTGGTTGTTATTATCTTTTGATATTTTATGATAAAATTAAATAAGATAATATTTAAAAATATCAAATAAAATATAAGACATTGCCTAGATAATTATTTAACATGTTTTTTATCTCATGCTCAATAAACCCAATTATAAGAAATCCCAATTAAACTTATATGTTGATGTTATGTGCAGTTTCCTTTTAATAATTTTATAGATCATGTTATTATTCGAATGATGAAAGTATATTCTCTGCTCACAAATTTTCTTATTTCTCTCGTTATACTCTATCCCCAACTAATTATGAAGATTTACTGTTTTTCCCATTAAAAGACTGAACGACTTTATTCTTGTAATTTTGTTAATTTTTCATTTCTATGTGAATTTTATTTAGTGCTTTATGTGATTTAACAACCATATGATAATTAGGAATAGTCGTTATATAACTTAAATTAGATATGTTACCTCTCCTCCATTAGTATTGTATGATGAGGGTTCGTCTACAACATTTGCCATGAGATTGGAATGTTTCTCATGATTTGATTATGATTTTGTGATGTTAGAATTTTCCTTGGATTCATCATGGGTTAGATTTATATCTCTTATTTTTACCAACTATTTCAAGGAAGTAATTTTCCCTTATCATCAAGCAATGTGGGAATGCCATTTTTAGTGATGTTTACCACATCCTGATTGATTGTACTCAATAATGCTATCATATTCTTTTTCTATAGATCATACCTTTTTTCAGTGTTCTCCATATTGTCTACATGAACATATCCTCTAGTCATGTTAAGAACTCCCACAGAACTTCGTTGTGATACCACTTGTTAGTGCAATGTGGCTTTAAAAGGGACGGGGGGTGAATAGAGCAAGGAGTTATACTGGTTCACTTCCACTTGAGTCTACGTCCAGCCTCTTAAACCATTTACTTAATAAATTCACTAATCAACACTTTGACTAGCAATATGTAACAACCTCTCCAATTTACAACAAGTCATTCCTCTCTAAGTGCACGAGTTTGTCCTTTCTAGGAATATGAGTATAAATCTCTCTAGGTTACAATGAGTTTAAACTCTCCAAGTATTTTGTCTCTCTCTCCACCTAAGATCAAGAATTATAATTACAATTATCAAAATGATCTCTCAAGTTGGAGAGTTACCATCACGCTCACAAGGTTGAATTTACACAATGAAGGATTTACAATGGTTTTTGCTCAACCCAATATCACTACTTTTTAACAATTGGATTTAACAATATAAACTCAAAGTATTATCTCTTTCTCTTTTCTCTTCAATAATAGATTTGATAGTGTTTCAACACTATGATGTATGATATCTTCATATCTTTAAATATCTTCATCATTCTTCACTTGGAAGTTTTTGATTATCAATCATAGTTTATTACATCTTGTGAATTATCAATTCTTTCATTTTCAGCCAGACAACAATTTGAATTTCAAATATTATAAAGTTGTAGCTTCAATCATTTGGTTATTCTCTTGGAGTCTTTGATCTATAAAGTATTTTTTTCAAGTGATTATTTGGTGAATATATGACAACAGTTGTAATATTCAATCAAAGAATGCTTCAATTCTCTTCAATAAGAATATCTTCTAATAATGTTGAGACTTGATCATCAATTTCAATGTTCACATGTTATGGGTCAATTTATAGTTGATCTTGATCACCATGTGATTGGATAGATTCTTTCATGCCATTCTAAACTTGATTTATTTGATTAATCTAATACTCATTTTGCACTTTGACTTTTTACTCATCTAGTTGACCTTTCAATTAGGTCACTTAATGGAACTAGTCATTTGATAGGTGTTTCAATATTTTGCTTCACAAGTTGACTTGAATTGTCTAATAGATACTTATATGGTATCTTTTGTGTGCTTCAACATTGGCTCATTTAATCCATTATATAAGCTATTTATGATGCTTATTTAAAATCTTCAACTCCATTGTAGAAGTCCAGTGCTTTACCATTTAAGTTAACTCGTCTAGTCAATATAGATGTCTCTTGGATTCATTTTGCTATACATTGTTAAGTCATCTGATCCTTGTATTTTGACCATGAAATCTTAGGTCATTTAACGCATCCAACTAGTCCAAGTTGTGTAACACTTGTGTAGAACTTGATTTGTTTGATAACTTGGTTGTTTCATTACCTTGGTCGTATGATCTAGCCTTCAACTTAGTGGTTTCAATTATGCTCGTCTAAGCCTTGTTGTTTCATGTGTTTGCTTCTCTCTTGAACTGTTAACTTGTTCTTTATTTTGCATTGCTTGGCATAAACTTATTGAACAAACATTAGCTTAATAAAATATACATATGCATATTCATATTTACAAGCAATCAATTCATGGGTTTTTGAGTCGTCTAATGGTCATGTATGTATTTCTAATAAAGTATATTACCTGACTTGACCTTCGTATGTCCAAAGCTTTATCTAATATATAATTCTAGTCAATATAAGCTTATTTGGAACATATGTGTATTGACATATCTCTATTTATTTCATTACACAATTTGTTATTAACAAAACATATACATTCTAAAGCTCATCTAATGGGGTTTCTAGTGTGTAATGCTAACAATTTCTCCCATTTTTTATGATGATAAAATTATATGTAAACACATGTTATCTTGCTTGTGTTAAAAGAATTATTTCTTTCTATAGATAACAGAATTAACATTCAATTTTGACTCTATTGTTAATCACAATATCATTTGATTTTCATTTTGATATTAGTTGCCAATTAACTTAAATTGATATAACTTGTTGAATTATTTCTTATAAGATGCAACATGTATCAATATCAGAGTTAAACTTGATTATCAGAGTAAAACAATAATTTATCAAAGAATAAGCAAGTAAAGATTAGCATATAAATCATACACCAATTTTTGATTATTATATACATTTATATTTTGTTGATAACCACTTGTTAGGATTGTATTCTATTAAGTCCATTTTTACTATATACTACCCTTAACTTATATGTCTATATTGTCTTTATTTTTATTAAATCAACTTTCCTATATTCTCCCCCATGATTTATAATTGTTATCTTTATGTTTCTTGCATGTTTCATTTCCACTTCTCTCCTTTTTGTCAATCATGACAAAGGTGATAAGTAAGGATAAAATATAAGGATCATATATTACGAAGGAAACAATTTTTTTATGGATAGAATCAAATTACAAAGGAAGAATACAAATTCAAAAAAGAAGCTACAAAATTTTGGGTGGAGAAGGTGTGTAGCATCAGAGGAAGATGAAGCATTCAAATTTTCCTTCACCCACTCATGCTTCATTTGTTTCATCTTATCAATCAAAGCAACATCTACTAACATCCTCTTAAGGAGAAGGAATTCTAGCTTTAGAAACTTCTTCTTGAGCAAAATGAGATTTCCTTGAAATTGGTCACCATTATATTATTCTTTACCAGTCCTTTTTACCCAACTTAAACCTTTTCAACATGGTTTTGGGTAGGATACAAACTGCTACTCCTCCATCAACTAGTACTTCATCCACCATCTAGCCTTCTATGTCCACCTACATCATTAATGGTTTAAGGTGGAACCTGTTCTCCTTGAAAGGTGGTTTGATATATGCAGCATCCTGATTGATGAAGCCTCTTACATGTGGTCTCTTGAACCCATATCACTTTTTCCTCAATATTTGGTTTATAATGATATTCTCAATGGAAATCATATATCGTTGAGTTGTTCTCATATTGGTTTGCAAACTTGTGATGAAGAATTGATATGACACCAACATTAAAGTCTTGGTAGCTCGCGTCTATGCCCCCAGCTTGGTAATTAACGTCTCTGCAAAGATCTTACTTTTAGGCTCACTCGAGTTACCATGCTCAAAAACCTTGTTCTCTTGTACCTGCCTCTACAAAGGTCGTGGCCTCTTAACCCGTGATGCCTTATGATAAAACTACTTTTGGAATAGGTAATCGCCCCTTGTGTTCAGATTGAAGGAAAGCCTATTAAACACATTCTTACCCTTTGGTAATCCTCGGTACCTGAGGTAGAATGAGTGCCTTCCAACCCATTTATTCAACGATATGCTTGCTTGTGGTAGAAAATTCTTCATTGTCCTTTGCTCGTCCTCCATTTGGGTTACCTGCTACTTATTCTTTGTAATATTAGCTTTCTTTCTTCTTTCGATTTTGAAAGCAAATCAATCAAATATAGTGTTGCATTTAGGACACAATGGTGCATCGTTCTCCTCTAATGTGTTCATTCTCATGTTCACACACCCAATATTACCAACACCATCCTTAGTGTGGAAGCATGGCTCGATATACCCCACTTGATTCTAGAAGGGGACAATACCATCCTAGATTGTTATATTTAAGCCCACATTGTTCAATAACATCCTAGATTCCTAAAATACACACAATTATATGTCATGTCACCATAAACATTATCCAATTTACAATACCTTTTTCCCCTTTTTTTGTTCCATAGAAGGTAGTTTATGATCATCACTTAAATGTATTTGTTTAACTTTCAACAAAACATCAAATATTTTTTTAACTTTCGATACATCAAATGAGTAAATTTGTTTGGCCATATTTTCATTTACATAACCTTTTGTAGTAATTTGCATGTATAAGGTGGTCATACCCTTAACTCGGCTATGTTATCAACCCCTCCTTCACTCTTCTTATCTTCATCAATATCTAACATTTCATACTGTTCTTGTATGGAACCGATATACCTTGTAGGGTATGGCCTTGTCCTTGTCGTTATAATTGAAGAGTGTTCGACCCTTGTTAGAATGTCCTCGCCTGATCCAGAGAAAAAAAAGAGCGGGTACCTGCAAGTACTCCGATGCTCAAGTTAGTGATCAAGAAGTATATGAGTTATTCTGCTATAACAAAGAGATCAAGATGTCCTTCACCTGATACTCAACTACCTTTTTGTACTGACGTTTCATTAATTACCTTTACAAGCGTATATATTCCCTTATGAATGTGTAACCTTCAAACTAGTAAGTGGGTTAATTATTAATTAATGCCTTGTCCACATAATCTTTCCTTCGACCATTCTGACTGAGATACGCTAACTTTATGTTGACGTCCCACATGGTCGAGTACTATTCGTCCCTATACCGCACACACCATTGACGTCTCACATGTTCAAGTACTATTTAGCCCTACACTTGGCCTGGTGATGAAGGATTGACCCCAACCAAGGATGAAGGCACATGCTTAAGAAGACTAAGCATGTTTAGAAAGGAAGTTCACTAATCCTTCATCCCTTTTCATTTGTGTTTATTATTTTTGATTCCCAAAGT
>Ga0214542_1002681_pt1 | contig 36647 bp, 15 predicted proteins | sample CNSS1metaG_FD_160096 | JGI IMG/M metagenome (GOLD analysis project Ga0214542, IMG submission 160096) | Root nodule microbial communities from cowpea collected in UCLA plant growth center, Los Angeles, California, USA - CNSS1 | ecosystem: Host-associated > Plants > Roots > Nodule | place: USA...
TATAGACACATGTAAAAGTTTTGCAGTCATTGAAAATGTTATCCATTTTTCTTTGAAAAATTGCAGGAGCATTTTTAAGACCAAAAGGCATCACATGCCATTCGTATAACCCTTCAGAACAGGAGAAGGCTGTCCATTTAATAGATTCTGGTTCCATTTTTACTTGATGGAATCCACTTTTGAGATCAAATTTTGAAAACCATTTTGCATTTTGAATACGATTTATAAGAATTTCTTTAGACGGAATTGTATATCCGTCTTCAACTGTATTATCGTTTAAACGTTTATAATTGTAAACCATTCTAGATCTACCTCTTTTTTGTTCGGAAGATTTATTTACTATGAAAGCAGGACTCCTGTGAAGACTTTCACTTGGAGATATTACTTTTAGTTTCAGAAGGTGGTCAATATGCATTCGACATTCTTCCTGCTCCTAATTATTAAACTCTATATCTTTAGTCTTTATAATTAAATCAGGGTTGATTATGTTTAATTTACAAGTAACAGGATCACGATCCCAAAATTTTGTAGGATCTTCTCCTATTATACTAGTTTTATTTAACCTATCCAAAATCTGTTGGATATTATAAAAATAGAAGAGTTTAACCAATTTACAAAATACTAATCTAATACCTAGTTCAATTATAATTACATCTAAAAATTTTAGAAATTAATAATTTGTTAATATAAATCAAATTACATCACATGATGTGAGAAGGGAAGATGTAACTATATTATCACGGTATGCTAAACAATAGAGGAATGGTATGATTTTCTTCTGATAGAGAAGTAAATTAAGTTGATATAAAAAAAATCAAAGTAAAATTGGATTTTGAATAGTTTCTTTTTATATAAATAAATACACACAATATTTAATGTTACAGAAAATTATTCTGAACATTCCAACTTAAATGTAAGTATATCAAAAATTGTTTTTTCCTATAATCATCCTTCTAAATGTTTATAAGATGTTATTTTCCCAATGTTAGAGATAAGGTTTTCTTTTAGAAATTAAATAATATTAATAATAATGATAACATTAATAAAAATAAATGTAAATACGTTTTTGTTCTTAAAATATTATATATAAATAAATATCTAGAAAATTTGATATGAGAACTAGATAAATAAATATTTAGAAATACGTATATCTTAAAGAAATTTAAATTAGCAAAATTTATAAAGAAAAAAATTGTGAAAAATTAAATATTTTGTAAAAGGAAAAAAAAGTAATGAAATGTATGTGATATAATTGAATTAATGATAGTGAAAATATATATTATTAAAAAAATGAATGAAATATATGTGTTTAGATTAATAAATATGTGAATAAATAAATATTTTAAAATACACATATTTTAAAGTATATCTGGCCAATATTTTTTTCCTGCTACTTATTCCTTTCAAACTATTACTATTTTCTTAAATTATTTCTTTTCTCTACTTACTCATAAAAAAAACATATATATATATATATATATATATATATATATATATATATATATATATATATATATATATATATATATTTCTAAAGGTAACACACACACACAAAAGTGTAAAATTAAAAATATTATAATATTTGTTACCCATGCAAACTAAGAATATATAAATTTCTTCATTTAAAGTCTCTAGAAAGGTAATATAGCAATCAAAGTTGAAATCATATACAGGAAACAAGTAATGAGATGCTAAGATTTAAAGGGTTGGAACATCATCACTATCTCTTTCTGGACCAATATCTACTTTTTTATCTGCTTACACCAAATAATGGTAATTATAGTAAAAAAAAAAAATACAAACACATAAAAGGGTAAGCTAATTTCAAAAGAATGTTCACACATATAAATATATACATACATATATCACTCAATAGAATTTCAAATCAAGTTGTCTTAATATACCAAACCAAACAATATCAAGTAATTTATCAAACATAAAACACGTAAAACCTTTCTAAACTCAATTATTTGGATTTAGTCATTGACATATGATTCTTAGAAGTTTTTGCACTTGGGTGGCATCTATTACCTGTAGAGTCAGTGCTAATGGTTTTCATAATACTACCTATAAGGTTAGTCCCTTTAACTGTCATAAGAATCCTGAGACATGTTCTTAATGACAGGACCTCATGTCCCTCTCATCGCGTCACCAATTTCACTCTATATGATTCTTGAATGAGCGTTAGAGTATCATGATAACCTCTAGCACTGACTCCTTACATCAATGCATAATACTAATTACAACAAGTGGATTTCCTTCTTGAAATACCTCACCATACCATCAATCACACCATATTATAGTAATGCATTCATTAATATCTTAGACAACATAAAATCACAGATAAGAAAATAATGAAGGTTGGTAGCATACTAGATAGAGGTGATCATGGTATAGTTGAATCATGAATAGTATCGTGTATCGTAGAGCTTAAATTTTGAATAATGAATTGTATCGTGAATTGTACGATTTATAAACATTAAAAAATGCAGTTTATACTTAAATATATGAGATATATAAATATGCAAAGAGATAATTAATAATAAAACAATCTCATAGTCAAATAGAGAGGTTGTATCTATGTGTGTATACCACATACTTTCACAATTTCAACAACACAACCTTCAACAAACAATGTGATTGATGCATAAGATTCCTTTAACTATGGCTATATCCTACTAAACAAATTATGCATTATAGCCATCCAAAAAAAAGTGTTGTTGCTCCTTGTATTCTAAACAACATTAAAAATATTCTATTATGGAATGCAAGATGTGTTCTCAAATAAAGTATTGTTAGTAAGTTTCAATGTGCGAAAAAAGAAAGGAAGAAAAATTAGGATTTCAATTTAGGGATAAATTTAGGGTTTAAAGTGGAGGTTAATCTATAAGGAAAAGAATTAGGATTTCAAATTGGAGGTAAATTCGTATGGTGAATCGAATCATGATTTGCATGTATCTACGATATGAGTACGATACAAAACTAAAAACAATACAACTCACGATTCATATTATCATAGGCTTGAATCGTTTTGTATAGTAAAATAGTAGATTCGTATCATCAGAGACTTAAATCGTTTTATACAGTAGAATCATATCGTGAATCGTAAGATACTTACTACACGAGGTGACTGTTTTTTAAAATTCTTCAACATTATTTTAGTTTAGACTTTTGAAGAAATATTTTTTAACTGGGTGAAACTTTTCTCTGGTTATACCTTGAAAGTATTTTAATAGAAATAAAATAAACAGATCTCTCCATAACTCATTTCTTTGTTACTTCTCTTGTTATCATGTTCACCGCGTGCAAACAAGAAACTTATTTAGTCTAAATGTTACATTTCTTCACATTGTGCACTAAATAAGAGAATCTGATTAGAGGATCAGGTGAATTGGATTAAGAGCCATACAGTTCTGCATTGGAAAATCCTTGGAATAAATCATAAATTGTGGCGTTCTGCCCAATGCCTTCTGTAGGGGCGCCTCTGGTAGATCATGCTGCATTGCATGTTTTGTGTTCCTTATTTATTTGTATCTGTATCCCTCCTCCCTTAATATTTTTTTTTTTTGTTAATAAGAAAGTAGAATTCAAATTATTTTTGTAGGTCCAAAGTTAGGTACTTCTCATGTTACACGTTCCATGCGTATAACCTGGAGTGGCAGGTGTCATGCTATATATATACAACCCTAAACCTAACACAAATGTTGACAATGAGATAAGATTTGTCAAGTTGAATGAGATTTCATTCATGAGCTTTAGCTTTTCATTGTACTTCCTCTTAATCTTTCATTTTGCTTTTAAAAAGTTGATTAGATATTATAATTATAAAGGCAGTGTAGCAAATATTTTTAGCGAGTACTTTGCAGAAAAGAAAAGTAACTAAGGTATAATGAATCATGTTTTTTCACAAATTAACATTTATTTATGTACCTCTACATTTTTACAAGACAGAACTGTATAGATCATAATGGTAGTCCTATCCAAACCTTCTCATTAATATATAAGTTTTGATCTTTAAACTACGAATTTTAATTAGATGTTGATTTTCAAGTTTGATTCAACTAAAATTGTTGTCATGGTGAAGAGCATGTGTTGAATTATTTGCTTCTTTTCAAATTTTGATATAAATGAGACTGGAAAAATTTTACGAGACTAAAAAGAAATTGATTTATTGTCTAAGTTTCATTTATTCGACCCAGGATTTTATATGTAATTTTGACCCACTTATCAACTTTTTAGTATAATGACTAAAATCAATTCTTAACCCAAAATTATCATAATTTTTAGTATATTGTTACTAAAGTATAGTTTAATCAAATTTTAAGGAAAAGAAAAGAAATAGACGTGAGAAACAATTTATATTAGATTTATAAAAAAATATTTACATTATTCATATATTATAAATTGATTTTATTTATAGTTAATATATAATCTTTAAAATACATTTCTCATGAGACAAATATCTTAAAGCATTAAAATTCCAATAAACAATTAACCTTTTAAAATGATTTTGATAGGTGAAGTTTGAATAAAAATCAAACCTACAAAATTGAACTAAATTACACTTTATATTTGGTCAGACCTTTTAAATTTTAAAATTTTGACTTTAGCTTTTGATACTTAAAATAAGTTTATGAATAAAGACCTATTTATGTAATATATATATATATAGAAAACATTTTAGAAAAATGAGTTCATAAATGGAATATTTATAAAAATTAAATATTAATATTTAAGTTTAAGAGAGAAATATTGTTTTAATATATATAGTTTTAAATTATAAAAAAATTATATATACTCAGTAAAACTTTATGATAGCTGCAATTAGTTATTCAATGGAAAAAGAAATATAGTGTAGAACTTAAGGAAAATTTAATACATTATCGTGAATTGAAATGACAAATATAAAGATATAAAAATATTAATTGTTATTTTTTTAATTAAATTTTAAAATTTCATAATATTATTTTATATTAAACACAGAAATTTAATATTTATTAATAAGTAAAAACAAAAAAAGTAAAATAACAGAATATAATTATAATAACAAAAGCTAAATATATAGTAAAGACTCAATTTAAAATTATAAAATTTTTATTTAATGAATAAAAAATTAATGAAACTTTAACTAGATATAAAAATTATGAATTACTTGACTTTTAATTGAACTTGATTGATTAAGATGGAAAAGGAATGATGTTTTTATCCTTTTATATATATATATATATGACATGCCACATGTCATAGTTTTATTAGTTGAAACCATGACTAACTTAAGCCACACAATAAATTTTGGTATCTATCGGATGGTCTGCCATATTCTGCTCATAAATCTGCTCATTCTCAGCTGTTGTGGTCCATATAAAATGAAATCCAATTCCAGAGTCAGTTTTTATTTGGGTTGAGGCAATTACTTCCTCCACCCCTCATTTCCAGAATTTATTTTCCTGATCACAATAAATAATTTTGGAATTTTTATTCTGGAAGTCAAACATCTTCTAAGGAAAAACATTTTCTGGAAGCTGGGTGGGAGAACAAAATTTGATTAGGTGAGGAAGCAGTTGCCTTGGGTTGAGAACAAGACGGAGAAACTAAGCAAAGTTTAGTCCATTGACACAGATGATAAGTTCGTGAACCAAGATTTCACACTGCATGCGATCCTTAAATTTCAGTAGAGTACCATTTCTATGATTTACAGTACCATTTTGTTGCGTGATTCAGCTAAATGAGAATGGGAAATCCAATTCCAAACTTATTTAACATATAATACAAATTATCATCACAGTTCACCTTGATGGAAAATAGGAAGCATGAGGTGCAAGGTACAGTTACATTGGCCAATCTGGGCACCGTACCTCTCCCCGTACAATTTAAGCCACAACAGGATACGATGCACAAGTTGCAACACCTGAAATTAAATCAAAGTGGGTGTAAAAATTAGTAGTAAAAAATGACTAATCTCAGATTGACAAATTCAGAATTATATCATTAATTTCAACAAGGCCTTTGCCACATCTCTCCTTTCACATAGACAGAAAAAGACTTTAGGGGTCCACTTTTGTTTAAGAACATAGGAAAAATGTTGGTTGTCCACGTCTCCTCTGGATTCATTAACCCGTGATTTAACACGTTCTTCTAACAACAATCCCAGGTATACAGAAAACAAATGAAGAACAGAGAGAATGATACTTCAGAAAATGGTAGAGTTCTGTTGCAATGGATAAGGTTTGATAAGTGCTGATAAACAAAAAAAGGTTTGATAAAGTAAAAACTCAGCACAAAAAAAGGACAAGATGCATTTTCTGATTAAAAAAAAAGTTTGCTACCCCTTGTTTAAGACTAGTGTCCTTCAAACATTAGAAATGCACAGAAAAATAGCCAATGAGCTTTTAACTATTGTTTAAGAATTTGGATCCGGTGGAACCTTACCGCACATATTCTTTCCCAACTCCATCTTGAAGTAGCCATTGTCACCCCAGTTGCTTCCCCACGAATTTTTTATGATCCAATATGGAACCCCATCTTCAACTCCATACCCAACAGCAAGAACGGCATGATTTACATCCTGCCACCAAAATTCATATTCCATTAATGTCCAATGAATGACCGTCTTAGTTATAAAGATGTGTCATAAATGCCGACAGTTATAAACATGCATCCAGAATAACAACTGTGTTTCGAGATACCATAAATTTGACATAAACAACGATGCATTGAACTTGTAGCTACACATTTTGTTCTGAAAATTGAATGAGACACTAGATTTTGTTGTTTTTACAATAAATTTAAATGAATTATCCATTGGAGTCTTAATAGTAGTTAATGAGTTAGTCGTTGTAGATTATTAATGAGTTAGCTGTTGTGGATAATAAATGTACTAGTCGTTGTAGGTAGTTAGTCTACTAGCCGTCTATAGTCATTGTATTGTGAATTATATGAATGAACAACAAGGGTTGAACAAAGTTTTTTTCACAAGAATAGAGAGTTGTTGTCTACAAAGTGGTATTAGAGCGAGTTGAATGAAGTTTTTTCTCAAGAATAGAGAGTTGTTATCTACAAAGTGATATCAAAGACAGTTAGCTTGAGTGTTTGAATGAAAAAGAGAGAGCTAAAGAGCTTGAGTGTTTGAAAAAAAAAGAGAGCTAGACAGCTTAAGGGTTTGAGTCTTTGAGAAAAAAAAGGTGAGATGGTCAATCTTACAAGTAGTGTAGACCCAACTATGATCATTGGAGTCTCAAAATGAAAGCTCTTCTTGGCTCCCAAGAAAATTGGAAGGTGGTTGAAGATGATTTTAAAGAACCAACCAACACCACAAATTGGTCAAATGCCTACTTGAAAGCCTTGAAAGAAGGACAAGGCAACTTTGTACATCCTATACCAAGCTGTGGATGAGTCCGGTTTTGAGAAGATTGCAAATGCCAAATCTCAAAAGAAGTATATGATATTTTGGAGAAGGCATATAAGAGGGATGACCGAGTGAAACATCTCCACCTTCATACACTCAGGGAGAGCTAGAGAGCATGAGGATGAATGAGACTGAAGGAGTAGCTGAGTACATTACTCGAGTAGAACCATTGCAAACCAACTTGCTAAAAACAGAGAAATGTTACCCGCTAGCCGAGTTCTGGACAATGTTGTTAAACTGATCATAAGAGGATCGGAAAGGGAATGAAAACTCGTAACTCAAGGATCGTAACTTGACTCGTAAGAGTTACGAGTAGATAAAAAATTATATTCATAAATAGGTGCATCATTTAAAATAATATAAATGACAAAAACAACTCATACATAATTCATAAAATGAGTCCATAAAAATTAAAACAGTTTCATAAGTATGGCCAAGCATAAAACATCTAATAAATTATTCAATGTTTAATACAAACTATCTAAGGAATTCTTTCATATAAAAAGTAGGATAATCATCATTGTTCTCCATAGCATCTTCATTTTCATCGATGTCCCATCTATGATCGATGATTTCCCAAAGAGGGGTGTAGCTATGTAAGATAAAAATAAATGAATTAATCTCCAAAAACAAATAAATTAGAAAATTAAATATTAGTGTAAGGAAATTAGTTATTATTATTACCTCTTACTAACTCCATTGAAAAGACTTTGCATCTTTTCTTTAGCAATATCCTTCATAGATAAATCTCATGGCTGGTTTTTCATTTGAATCCACCATTTGCAACACCTTAATTAGGGGAAAAGCACCTCTCAAGCAATTCAAAATATTTTTTCAAAATCCCTTATGCAATATCAAATTTTCCACAAGTCTTCCATCTCTAGTCTTTACCAATTGACTAGATTGCCACTCATTTGATGTGAACATCCTCATCAATGACCCTTTATTTTCATTCAAGCATCCCAAAGTCAAATAAGAAGTGACAAAACGAGTATTTGCGGGTCTTATCAAATTTATCCCCTTAGTAAATTTGTGCAACAAGGAAATAAAACTCGTTCTTGAATAAATGTAGGTTGTGATTTTCTTACCATTAGCTATTGTATCATGATAAAGTGGAATTTTCTTCTCAAAATCTTCCAACATCAAATCAATGCAATGGGCTGCACAAGGTGTCCAATATAGCTTTTGTCTCTTTTGCATTAAAGAGTCTCCAGCTGCCTCCTAATTTGTTGCATTGTCAGTTACAATTTGGATCACACTGTCTTCCCCAATCTCCTCAACAACATCATCCATCATCTTATAAATTTTTTCAGTTGTCTTGCAAATGTCAGGTGCATCAATAGACTTCAAAAAGGCAGTCCCCCATTGGGCTATTAACCAAAAAATTAAGTATAGTCCTTCTCCTCCTATTAGTCCATCCATTCGTCATTATTGTGCATCCATTTTCTTCTAAAATAGTTTATGCTCTTCCAAAAATAGATTAGTGTTTTCAACTTGTTGCTTCAAATATTTCACCTAATCTCATGGTAGGATGGTGGCTTAAATCTAGCCCCATTGCAACTAACTCAAGCATCCTCCTAAACTCTTCACTATGTGCCACACTAAATGGAATTGCAATGTTGTAGAAAAATAAAGCAATTTCTTGACAGGCATCCTCCCTCTCACTTTTCTTAAAAATGGAATTGATAGTAGTTTGAATATTCCTGCTCTTAAAAATATTTGATGACTCATCAGTTTGTTCTTCACTTGGTCTTTTTCTAGCAGATTCTGATTCACCCATGCCACCATCGCTTTCAAATTCTCTAAATATTGATTTTTAAACCAAATTTTGCTGCAACAGAGAAACCACACATAACATTGATTTTTAACATCTTCCGGAACTGCAGGTACATGCTCCAACATCCTTTGAAGTTTCTGCTAAATGATGCTTGAGTCGATAAATTCCATCTGTCAATACCTTTTCACAATATTTACATTTCAGATTTCTTGCTTTTCCATCAGTAGAAATACAATGACTCCATGCAGGATTTGTCCTCAACCCAAATCCACTCCCTCTTCCACTTGATGCCATTTTTTTCTTCAAATAGAAAATAAATGCAAGTGTCGTGAGGGGGGAAAACGGAGTAGAAACATTGAGTATAATTGAGTAGAACAGAGAACGACGAGGGTGGAGAAGAAGACGACAGCGTTAGGAAGGGTGGCGACAGCGTCAGGAAGGGTGAAACATGCGTCAGTGACAAGACAATGCAGTTGGCGCCAACGTGAGTGATGTTCGTGAGTCTTCGTGGGTCTTCTCACGAGGTACGAAAATAACCTATCTAAAAGGGGGGGAAAGTGTTGGGTTTTAAATTGGGTTGGGTGTTAGCTTTAGTAAGTCATGGAGCAGCCCATTTTTAATATTAGGAAAAATCATCAAACCTAACCTAGCCGCCCCAATCACAACTCTCATAACAGAATCATAAAACGTCGTCCATGGAATATCGATACAAGATCGATGCGGGAACAATCCTCCGATTCGGTGACCAAACTCGGACGATTACTCTGATCTGACGTCCGCGTCAGCTTGTTTGGAGGGCAAAAACTCGCATGATCGTACGAGTTTGCGATCTAGATCGCGATCTTCACAACATTGGTTGTGGAGAAGATCTTGAGGTCATTAATAGATGACTTTGAGAATGTGGTGTGTGCAATTGAGGAGTCCAAGGACCTATCAACGCTTACAGTTGAAGACCTTTTGGGTTCCTTAAGGCACAGGAGCAACGAAAAAAAGAAGGCGGCAAAGCCACTTGATCAACTACTCCAAATGAAGGGAGGGACTTAGAACACTTAAGGCATAGAAAAATAACGATGAGGTAGAGGAAGAGGTGCTGGTGGTAGAAGCCGAGGACAAGAAGAGAAAGAACAGTCCAGTCAAGAAAATTGGCACGGAAGAGGACAGGGTCTATGGAGAGGAGGTGAGTCAAGAAACTCAAATGTTTAGTGCTTTAAGTGTGGCAAATATGGCCATTATGCAAAGGACTATTACTTAGACAAGTATTTCAGTTGTGGTAAGGTCGAAGATTTTTCCAAAGATTGTCGGTCTAAGAGTGGAAATGAAGAGACCATAAAGCTCATAAAAGAAGTTAAAGAAGAAGTGACGTTGTTGATGATGACGCGTAGCTCGGGGGCCGAGCATAAGCGAGTGGAGAACTCGACAAGAAGACCAAGTAACATGGAAAATTCAGCGAGAAGGGTAAGTATCTTTGGTAACTCAACAAGATAGTCGAGACATGCAGATAGTCCGGACAGGGTGGTGGAGCATGAGGCCAGCTCGGTTAGCTTGGTGGGGTGCTTACATAGCTCAATTAAGCCAATGGAGCAAGTGGAATACTCAGATAGGTCAATGAAGCATGTGAAAAGCTCGAGTAGCTCAAAATTTGAAGAAGAAAATCTTGTAATTCAAAGGTTAGAGATTGCAAAAAGAGATTTGCAACAAAGAATTGAAAAGAAGGTTAGAGACAATTCAATTCTAGAAGCAAGCTTAGAGAGTAGGAAGCAGACATTGCAAAAGCGGTGTTTGGAACTTGAACAAGATGTTTCCAGTTTGCAAGAACACTTGCTAGTAGAGATGGATTTGAGAGCTGCATTGGAGTTCAAGATGAGGAGTGGCGACTGACAATGGATGAGGTGATTGATGCGATTGAGCGTGACAATATGTGGAAATTTTCTGATCCCTCAAAAGGAGGTCAACCTATTGACAAGAATCTCGTTAAGAACAAACTGGCTACTAAGTCTTATTTAAATACCGCTTGTATTGCAAAATTGTACACACGCGAGATTTTCTCCCTTCTTTTTCGGATGCGAATGTGGTGCAGGCGTTGCAACCATTTTTTTAAACGTTGGGTTTGTTTCCCTTCCGCACACCACATGAATCTTTGTTTGTTCTAGATTTTCTTTCGCAGACCATGGACTTTGGCCCATCTCTACCCCCATCCACCATCTATAAATAGAGCACCATACTTCTCCATCAAACACACACTTCCATACTCTCATTCATTCTCTTTCGTTCTCTCATCCTCCTTTATCTATTATATCTCTTCTTTTATCCTGGGTTTATTTATTTACTCTTTTTAAGAGTTATCTTGGTAGTTCTGAGGTCCTAGAAAATTTCGAGAAATTCTTGTTGTATTCTGGGAGGCTTGTGCAATACACCACGGATAAATCCTCAAAGACAGTGAATCTACACGTCTCGGGAAGTCTTTTTGTTCGTGATTCTATCAGCTACTACAACACTAAGATAACAAGGAACCCAATAAGTAACAATTTGGCCAAAAAGAGAAACAAGTCAGCCAAAGAAAAGATCAAGTCGCGTACGGAGAGAGTCGAGAACAAGCAAATTATAGTGAAAGATGAGTCGTCCATGAAGAAAGCGAAGAACTTAGCTATTCATGAAAGGGACAAGCATAGTGTGAAGGATAAGAGAAACATTTAAGTTTATGGGAAAGTTTTGTTGGGTTTAGAATAAACTTAAGTGTATTAGTCGTTGGAGTCTTAATAGTAATTAATAAATTAGCCGTTATGGGTAGTTAATGTACTAACCGTTATGGGTAGTTAGTGTACTAGTCATTGTAGTGTCCTAACCGTTTATAACCGTTGTGAGTACAATGGACAGAAAATTGATCTATAAATTGTTGTACTGTGAATTATATGAATGAAAAACAATAAAGTTTTTTCACAAAAATAGAGTTGTTGACTACATATTTGACACTCACCATGGGCGTGCTGCCACAAGTGTTACTAGTGTAAACTCCTTTTTTGTAGAATCGGAAGTCGTCCACCACCTCATATGCCACACTAACTGGCCGAGCGAAAGCAACAGCATGTTTCAATTCATCCTCAGCACCCTACATCAGAGACAAAACTAAAACCATTTGAATATCACGTATAAAAAGTACTGGAAGTAAGAATTATCCAGACTCATGAAGCAGAAACCTATCATTCCGTTTAATTACCAAAGTGATATTAATAGAGTCAATGACTCGAACAGCGACGTTTTCAGATGTAAATTTGCAGACACCATCTTGTCCGGTGTAGGGATATGCTTCCTCAGTGTCAAGGCCACCATTGTATTTAATGTATTCAAATGCTTGGGACGGCAATCCACCTGCACAGCCAAAGTTGTTGAAAGCGCCGGCACAATCTACTAGCTGCTGCTCAGAGAGACTGATATTCTTCCCAAAGGCCTGTGCGTAAGCTGCCTCCAAGGAACCAGTTGTGCTGCATATGACAAGTTTTTGCGGTTAGAGGAGTCATAAATTACAACATTTTACTCATTCCAAACAGTTTCTTGGGATCACAATGCAACCTGAATGTCCAGCAAGATCCGCAGTGACCTTGATCTTTAACTTCGCTCACTATACCTTCTTTTCTCCAATCTTTCTGCACGCACACAAAGGCTCTTCGGAATCAGAACGCAAGGTTTTTACCAAAAAAATAAATAAATAAAACCAAGGACATGAACCAAGATGTACACTTTCACTCACTCTAATACCTAATACTAATTAATAGTTTATTTTGATAATGTTTTTTCGATGAATCTATCCAACGTTTCAAAAATAAATAAATATAAAATAAATTTCTTCATAAATTAATCTAACTTTTTATTTTTAATTTGTATATAAACTATTTAGTTTATGAAAAAGTTAAATTATTTTTTTTTCTTGTTATTCTTTTCTATACAACTTTACCAAGAAGTTGATTCAAACATGTTCTAAATTCTTATTTTTAATTGATATATAAATTAATTTTAAACTTATAGTTCATATTTAATAACTTTACTAATACCTTATCTCTGAACAAATAATCTTTTTTTTTATTTGCAATATTTATTTCTTTTACTAATGTCGGATAATTTTTCATAAATACTTACAAGAAAAAAGTATACATATACAATAAGTTTAACTTTTTTTTTATAAATTAAAATGAATTATTATACAAATTAATATAACAGTTTTGGAAGCTAAATAAAATGTTCTTACAAGTTATAAATAAACTCTATAAAAAGCAATTTATTTTATATTTATTTACTTATCTTAGAAATGCTTTAAAAAAAAGTTTACACAAATGAACCAAACTAACGAGGATGATCTCCATGAATAACTTCATCAAAGGAAAAAGAGTGAAGTGAAATTTTAAATAGCGAAAGTGGTATTTTAATCATACTTCTCCCCTTATCATAATGATGGTAGTCCTTTTTTTTTATCCCAAAATAATGATACAATGAAGTTTTGAATTTTTTAACTTATTTTAAAAAATTACATTGATATTTATATCTGTAAGAAATAAAATGATTTATTAAAAAATGAAATTTTTGCTACTAATATAATTAACGTGAATATTTCTTAAAAAAATAATTAATGTAAATAATAGAAGCCTTTTAGTTGTTTTCGGAATAAACTTGTATATAAATCTTGGTGAAAGGGTGTCACTTGTTACTTTTTTATGGAAGGAAGTGGAAAGTTGAAAAAATAAATGTGATGTGATATATTTTTAATGTAAATATAAAATGAATTTAGTTAAAATCTAAATACCATAATATAACTATGTTATTTTTATTATATATTACGTCAAAATCACAGAAGTTATATAATTGATTGTGAGATTATGTAATTAGTCAAAATCATTTCACAAAAGTTATATAATTCATTATGAGATTATATAATTTATTATATGTTATCACTTTCTCTTTTTTATATTTCCCACTTCTTTTCTCTTCTCCTAATTTTTCATCATACCCTCCCAATCCAAACAAAGCATCAATGAAGGCAACAATTTCTAACAGATAAACTATGCCACATTCTCCAATATACACAGAATCTGTATACTCAGTTATATGATTAGATATTCGCATCATTTAGTATGCACTATATTAATTTCATATGATGATTAATTCGTTCATTAATTTCACGAAATGAAGTTAAACTCAAGAACATTTACGGGTTGGCGAAACTACCTCTTCAGGAGGAGCAGCATCCGTGAGCCTGTAGTTGCCTTTGAGCGTGGCGGAGCAGTTCTGAGCAGCGCCGAGTCTGTGTCTAGTGAACTCCTCCCAAGTCCAGTCAGCGAAATCTGCGAGTTCATATATTTTACAATCTCATCACTTCAACTTGTAATCGAAGTGAGAAAAGGAAGAAAGATAAGAGAGTGAAATAGTGAATCATCAGTTAGCGAGCACATACGATTTACGCCGAGCTTGTAAGTGAGAGGCCTCTTGTTAGTGGATCTGATGAGTCTGACATTATCGGAGAAGATCCGAAACCGCTGCCGGATCTCGTCGGCGGAGTGGTAGTTCTTGCCGTGGCGGAGAGCGAAGCGCGCGAAGGAGAGAGCGCTGCGGCTCTGTCCGATCACGTCGAGCACGCGCGACTCCAAGTCCGACGCCAGCCGGATAGGGTTTGACTCATCGAAGGTGGAGCCTGCGGCGGCGATGACAACGGCGCAGAATGCGAAAACCAGTAGCAACAACCGCGCCATCTATATCCCACAAAGTATGGGTTTTTCTGTTCTTTTTAGCTGTCGCTATTGACTGGATTTTAAAGAAACCAGGGATTGGACACAACTGGTATGCGAATGACCAAATTGTCCTTCACTTACTTTAAATTATTTTACATCTTTTTCGTGTGACATATTTTTATTGTAGTTGAGTTGAATGCGTAATTATTAAAATGGATTCACTGATATTTAAATGTGAAGAAACTGTGAGGAGATGTGTACTCAAATTTTCTCTCATAATTGATGTCATTAATTCGATAAATAATATACAAAGTCTGAGGATAACTGATTGAACTTGTAGTTTTTCAGTTAAATGATATGATTCAATATATAATTTTATATCAAATGTATAGAACAAACTTTGTCATGCGATTAGTAAATGGGAAAATGTAGCATAATGGTCTTTATAAATCTGAGTCCAAAATCATAAAAGCAAGTAAAGAGACAATCCTATAAGTGATACCTAAGTAGCGGAGAGAAAAGAGTTGACATACAAATATAATATTATCGTCTCTGAAGTGGTTTGTGCACAGAATCAGACTAAGAGTTCTTTAACTTAAGTAGTTAAGCTTGTGTTGGAGTTTGTAATTCAGTCAGTAATGATTAATCATGATAATATTTGTATTATGAATATTTGTTTTTGTTAAGAATATTTATGGTAGTGTGTCAGTAGAATCTGATTTATTGACTAACATACCTTTTTTGAATTATGTCATTATCATTGTCAATGATTTACAAGGTTTACAATAATTAGATCCAACTCATAGTACTTTAACAAGAGTTTAAACTTTTTTGATACCTAATAGGCTCGTTTTGCAGAAGAATTGAAAATAACTTCTAAAATTGACTAATATGTTTAATAAGGGAGAATATTCTAATACGAGAGAGGATGATGAACCTGTTCAAATTACAAGAAAACCTCATAGGGTTAGGCCAAAGAAAGTGAATACCAAATCTTTTAAAATAAAAACTTTTAAAAGTTAATTTTTATTTTTATTTTTCTGTTAATGTGAAAGGATTGACTAATGATAAAATTTGTAATGTTTCGATGAATTTTCCTTTTTTTTTTAGTATATGAAGATTAAAGTACCCAATTATTTTGAGGAAGTAAATCATGAGCTTTTTTAAATATATATTTTTCTTGTGTGCAATAAAAGTGTTAAAACATTCAAAATGAAATAAGTACCCGAGGAAGAGTGTTTTATCTTTTTCAATCACATTTAGTTAATTTAAATTTTGCACCAAATTTATATTTAGAGGAGAATGTTATACTACAACCTATAGGAATTTACTCATTGCCTACCAATTTGTAATCCTGTGAAAAATGTTTTTTTTAGAATTGAAGGATTTATACATGTGATTTACCCACATAATATATTCATCTATAAATATAAATTATCTATAGATTATGAAAAATAATTTTATGAATAGTTAAATTTTTTTTTATAATGTACAAACTTATAATAATATTGATATTCTTCGTCATAAGTTATCTTGATATCTTTACCCTAAATTATTTTTTATAATGTACAAACTTATAATAATTTTATGAATAGTTAAATTCTTTTTTATAATATACAAACTCAAAACAGTATTGATATCTTTACCCTAAACCCTCAAAATTATTATATTTTTAATTACAAGTTATATATTTAGTATTTTTAAATTATAATTTTGTTTTGACAATTAATTTAATGAATTAAGCAACGTAAAAGTCATCTGATAAGTTAAAAACACTCCTACTAAATTTTGATGCAATCACGAGTTAAGATCTGTACTTCACTTAGATCTTATTTATGCAACAACTTGTAGTTTGTGTGATATTTATCTACCTAGCATACCAAAATATAAAGATAATAAGTTTTTTAACTTTTACGTATAAAAACATATTTTTTATAGAATGTTTTATTTGTTAATACATCATTATATATGTTTAAACTTTGTTGTACTTGACATTTCTCTTAACTCGTTGACATACACATATATCTTTAAACGTAGGTCCTCCTCTAAATATTTGAATAGTAAAGTTTAGATATCTTTATTTAAAACATATTAAATATGTTTGTTTTCTAATTTAATATTATATTTATAAATTGTCCAAAAATTAATAGAAATATATATTTCCTCTCGAGAATGTTTATCAACTAACCATACTAACCATCTTACTGTTAGTGAAAAATCAACATAGCATGTGCACTGGTTGCATAAAGACTTTGACTCAATGTGAGACTTAAACTCATACTTAGATACCCAATACCTAAAGTCTTTGAACCTATGATCACTCATCAAGTTTCAATCCATTGAATCCTCAACAAGTGAAATCATGTATTAATCTCAAGACTCTAAGATTACTAATGAACCAAGTTATATTCCTTGATACAAGCATCCATTAGGTATTCAATTTCAAGTCTAGATTCTAAAGATATTTCCCCACACCTCAAGAATCATAAATCAAGTATAGAAACAATCCACATCAAGCATGAAGCATGGAAATCAAACACTAACTTGAATTAAAAAAGCATATATATTTTAACAACATATACCTAGGGTTTTACAAGATTGAAGAATAGAGAAAAAATTGGAACCATAACATAGAAGCAATCTCTCTCACAAGGTTCTTGACAACTATTTCATGCTCCAAGTATGCCTTTTATTCGCATCTCTACCTCCAATTTCATAGCCCATCATTCTCTCAAACCCAAAAGGGGTAAAATCTCCATGGATGAAGAAGGCGACCCAAGAAGGAGAAGGGAGAGTTTCCCAACACTCCTAGTAGTCTCCAAGAGCCTCTCTCAGACATCCAAGATGTTTCTATTCATGCAAAACGAGGAATGTCCCTAAATCTCTTGTAGAAACATGATTAAATAACCATATTTACATATCAAGGTCGACATTTTTGCCCAACAACTTCATTCTCACCCAACGAGGCCTAAAATTGATGTTTTCTAACTTGCAACTCGCTAGATGAGTCATATTTTCATCCAGTGACTTGAATATTATAGTTTTGTGCTGTCATTTTCACCCAGGGAGCCACCAACTCGCCCAACGAGTCAGTTTGGTGCTCAATGGTGATTTTTTGGCCTTCGAGGGATTATCTAAGAGTATATACCTATAGGTGAGTTTTTTCTCCATGTTTGCAATGTTGGACATGATTTTGGTGCCCCCGACATGAGTATTTGTCTAAAAATCAATCTTTCTTGTGCAATCATATTTTCTTGAGTTTCGGTTTGTTTTCCTTCACCAAAATTGCTTCCTATTGACTTATTTCACACACTCGTAGAGATTAGAAGTAAAAAAACATATAATAACTAAAATACAAAATAATGAAAGAATAACATATACTTGTGAATTAAACAAGATAAAAACTATTAAAAAATTAATTTTACTCACGAAACTTAACACCAATGAAAGGTAGAAAATAATATTATCACTCACTAATCTCTAAACTTAAAAATTTTCTTCTTTCTATTTTATTTTATTATTTCATCATTCTATTCTTGAAAATGGCTATCTATCAACCATTTTACTAATGTCTAAGCTTTTTTTTTTCTTTCTATTTTATCTGTCATTTCTTCTTTCTAATCAATTGATTCTTTATCTGAAGTTTTATTATTTATAAAATGCTAAAGTTTGATTAAAAATATACAACTTTTCCTTTGAAGATGTCTATCGAGGGAATTTCTTCTTACACTCTCATGTTTTCTTCCTCACCTCATATTTTTTAAAACTCCAATTATATTTTTATTGTAATTATAATTTTGGATTGTGTAATTTGTAGATATTTTTAATTTTATAATCTATAAGACAAAATTATATTTTGAATTGTACACTCCATAATATAAAATTGAATAGTCAATATATAATATAAAATTACCTGATTGAAGAATTCGTAATGCACATGAATTGTAGAATTCGTCAATGGTTAATTGCATAGGCCGAACATGGCTGTATAGAGGGGAAGGAGGAGGGTATAAAATGGTTATTTCACTAGGGTTATAATGGTGCAGTTAGAAGAAAAGGAGGGGCAAGAAGAATTAGCCGTCAATCGGGTTGTAGGTGTTTTGGGTTTTTGTGGTGCATTGAGTGGGCCTCAGTCTAATGAAGTGGTGGGTTTGACCCAAATTTATTTTTAACTTTGTACCTTCAGGTCATAAGAATGAACTTTTGTATCTTAGGCTTTTTGATTTTTGGATTCTTTTGTCTTTCAAATATATTTTTGTATCTTTGGTCATAAGAATGAACTCATTCCGTTTTAAACTTAAGATATTACTGCTATTGCACAATGTTTAAATAAATTTAATATTATTAAAATAATAATATATTTACCCTAAAATATTCTTATTTACCATTTGAAATTGTAGTTATTAATCCATGTTATAACATAAAAGAATTAATATGCTGCAAACTAACTTTTTAAAAACATGTCAATTTAAATAATTTAAAATCATGATGTTCGATCAATGTTATGAAATCAATCAAATTAGTATAAGTGAAAACTTTATATAAATACTAGTATTTGTTAGGCTATTATCTTATACATGTAAGATCTTATATAAAATAAATGACATTTTAAAAGTGATAATGATTTAAAAATAATAACATTCAATTATTTTAATATTAAAAGTTTTAGTATTAATAAAGTTGTTATAAACGAATTTTATTTCTTTCTCTCTAAAAACAATTGTTTTAGAGTTTTTAACTTCTTTAAGAATTTTTGTTCTCTGTTCGCCTGATTGAAGATTTGAGAATGTAAAATTTGTAGCAAATTCTTCAGATTGGACCGATCAGTTTCTCCATTCGTGTAAGTTGAGTTTCAGCCATTTTTCTTGATCTCTTTATGTTTATCGTTACACGAGAGTTCTTTCACTTGCATGTGCCTTTTTAATTATCAGTATGACTCACTTCTGATTAGTAATCATAACACTATGTCTTGATCGTTCTTGTGATGTTTCTATGTGTAGATAGAACATCCTATGAAGTCATAAGTGTTTCGATATTTTTAGAACTGTTTAAGTAGGATACAATGAAGGGAAGCTAATAACACTTTTATATAGTTTTGTAACTTGAGAATATATAAATGATATATTTTTATAATCATATCTTTTTTAAGACTCCACTAATATACTTTGTACAATTAGATGATTTGTTTTGAACACTATAATAAAATATTATATCTTATTAAGTCTTAAACTGCTAAAATTAAAATGTTTTTATATATACCTAATAGGTTTTTTTCTTAGGTCATAATTTTGTAAATGTATAAATTTTTTTAATAAGGAACAAAAAAATCCAGATATTTATTTAATTATTAAGATTATGTCATAATTTTGTAAATATATAAATTTTTCTAATGAGGAACTAAAAAGATCCAGATATTTATTTAATTATTAAGATTATTTATTGTCTTTTATTCGTCTACCCACTTAAAATGATAACTTTGCTCTTATTAAATATGAATTTATAATGTTTTCTCTTGTCCTTAATTATTTTTATTAGATCTAAATCAATCCCAATTAGATTGTTAAATATATTTTTAAAATTTATTACATGTTATAAATTAATGATTGTCCATTAATTTGATACATTTACTCATATGATTCATTATTCTTTATGGTAAATATTTGTATTAACTAAGTTGATTTGTTTCCTTGATGGATTACATATTGTATCTATAAATAGGACTTTTCCTATCAATAATAATACACAGATGAGTTGCTCCCTATTCTCTCATTCTCTATTCTCTCTTGTTTCTTCTCTTCTCTATTATCCGTCGTCATTATCTATGTCTATATCAATTGAAAAGATGATATAGACATCCAAAAATTCATTCATCTGAAAATATGACAAGTCTATTTGGAAAGTTTTTGCCAAGAAGAACTTTTGAGCAAATGACTCACAAATTTGGACTCTGTCACCTTAATGATGTAAGTTTACATGAGGGGGAGAAATAGAATATGTGATGAACAATATTGTATTAAAGAATACAGAATGTTGTACTCTTTTTCCTTCACTAGGTTTTTTTTAGGTTTTTTTTTTATCCCAAAAGATTTTTCCTAGTAAGGTTTTAACGAGGCACACTCTTTATCAATGGACACTCAAGGGGGAGTGTTATAAATTAATGATTGTCCATTGATTTGATACATTTACTCATATGATTCATTATTCTTTATGGTAAATATTTGTATTAACTAAGTTGATTTGTTTCCTTTATGGATTACATAGTATATCTATAAATAGGACTTTTCCTATCAATAATAATACACAGATGAGTTGCTCCTTATTCTCTCATTCTCTATTCTCTCTTGTTTCTTCTCTTCTCTATTATCCGTTGTCATTATCTATGGTATTCGCTTTAATTCATAACATTACAATTATTGTTATATGGATAATTTTATTATTGTTTCACATCCTAAAATAAAGTACATTAAATACTTTTACCCTTATAGCTTATAATACAACTTTTTTTTATGATGTTTTGATAATACAAATATAATATAACCAAATCTAAAAGATATTTTTTTTAAAATAGACCATAAACTAATCCCTCCATCATGTATTTAATAATCATCTGCAATTAAACCAATCCATCCACCTAAAGTGTTAATTGCGGAAAGACTTAATAAAAACATTATTCTAAAAATGTACTTAAGCCTTTTGAGCTATTAAAAAAAATTAGTTAAAACCATACGAGAAAGGATAAGTAAGTGGTTTGTAAAACATCAAAAAATCTTTTATCATCACAAATATTTATTCATAACATCAAATGTTTATAAATAACAACTCATATCATTCAATTTTACTAATAGTCTAATTGGTTTAAATAAATAACATATATATTTGATTTTATTTTTGGAAGATTGGTGTAGTAAATAAATTTAAAGATTTTTCATTCATGATATTACTTACGTTTAGACAGAGTCATATACGTTGGGAACTAAATCCTTAACTCCTATGATATGATCAATTCTCACAGCATCTGAAAGAGAGTCAAATACGTTAGAATATTAGTTATTTATTTATCTTTTACTCTTGGACCTTTTAATAATAAAATAATTAAGCATATTTATAAAATTACTTTAACTGTTATTTTTTTATTCTTACATTAAATATTAGTAACGTGTTTTTTTCATTTCACTCTTTTTATATTAATTCCTAGTAAGTGAGAGTATTTCTTTTACCAATATAAATATTTAATTCTTAATCTCATCATAAATTAACACATTTATGGATTTGTATGCACCAAGAAGGAATTAAACAAACAACTGGATTTTGGAAAAAAAGATTAAATGAATAAACTATTTAACTATTTTTTGTTTATATAATTCTTTGTAGACTTTACAGAAAAAATATTTAAACTAACTCCAATTTATTATACACCTAGTCTACATATAGCAGAAGTTATGAATAGGCTTTGAAAATATATCAGCTTGATGGTTAGGTCGAAATAATCTGTATAAGAGTACACATTTCTAAAATATCACAGTGCTTTTTGAAATGAATAAAATTAAATGATTAAAAATAGTATTATTTTATTAAATTAAGTATATTTTTTATGGACAAATATCAATCTTATTTGTCTTTTTTGACTAAAATATGTTAATAATCTCTCAGAAAAAGAAAAGCAGTCCAACAGACAGGTATTTTTATGTAAAGTGGCATTGCCGAGGCACTTTAGACTAAAAATTAATCACAATAATGGAACTATCTAGAAATAAAAAGTTAGAGTAAATTATAAAATAAACGACAAAAACCATTTTGTTTACCAAACGCCATTTCCCCTTTCAACCAGTCACTGCAGTATCAAGAGAATTAACACGGCCGATTATAAATTGTCTGACGTGTATTTAGAATATGTTCACCAAAATTATTTTTAATTGATAAATTATTTTCTAGAAGATAAACAAATTGATAGGTAGTGAATTTTTAACTTATAAATTTTGAATTCATTATTAAAGTATTTGGTTACATATATTTAATAAATTACTTGATAAATGTAAAATATATAAAAGTTATAATTATACAAGTTTTATTATATAATTAAAATTTGTGTTTTTTTAAAAAAGGAATTATTATATAATTATAATTATATATATATATTATATTTGTTTTAATTTTCTATTTTCTTTCATCCGACCTTTATTACATTATTAGTCATAAATTTATTCTGTAGACTAAGAAGACTAAGAAGAGTGAAAGCACAAAAATGAGAAGGCGTAAAAGAGAGATTATAAAAGGATGTCACGTATGATACCATAAATAAAATTCTAATTTTACTAATAAATTTTATACTTTTTACTAGTATTTTTCTCTTTTAGACTGTCATTTATCAATTCATGCTTCCCCTAAGTTTATTCATATTGAAAATTTTATATAATTATTTTAATATATTTAATTTATATGATTTATACTATTACAGAAATTTTAATACTTTTTTTAGTAAATAGATTCCTTTACCCTACAATAAATCAAAATTCAACTGCATATCCATTCATCCTATCTCTTCCTTTTTTCATTCCAATCAAATTATTTCATAACTCAATCAACTCCATACCTATAGTTAAGAATTCAAATCTCATGTTTAAATTTCATAAGTTTAAATTTCATATTAAATAAGAATGAAAAATTAATATTTTATAAAGAAGGAAATCAATCTATTAAATCCAGAAATGTAATGATAGTATATATTATGTGTGTTAAGAAAAGTAAATTTTAAAGGAAAAAATATGTTTTTGGTTCTTCAAGTTTGACCCAAATTTGAAAATAGTCCCTGGTCAAAACTTGGTAACTGTTTGGTCCCTGTACTTTCAAAATCATTGTTTTTAGTCCCTATTTTTTGATGGCGTTAAAAATAACAAACGGCATGCCACATGTTATTTATTTTTTTTATAAGAAAAAAGTAGCGTCGGCTAGGCCGACGCTTTTCACAAAAACTGAAAAAAATATATTTTTGGTCTCTGAAGTTTAAACTTAATTTAAAAATGGTTGAAACTTGGTCACGATTTAGTCCCTACACATTAAATAATAATTATATAATAATAGTACTATAATAATAATAACAATAATATTACATAATAATAATAATATATCAATAATAATATTAATAATAATTAATAATAATATTATTAGTATATAATAATAATTATTATATATTATTAATATTATTATTATTTATTATTAATATTTTTTAATATTATATATATTAGTAATTAATAAGATTATATAATAATAATAATATTAATATTATTAAAAATATAATTATAGTACTGATATATAATTATTAATAGTATTATTAATATTATTATTGATATATTAATATTATTAATTATTATTAATATATGATAATATTATTATTAACAATTATATAATAATAATATATTTTTATTATATAATGTTATTATTATTAATAGTAGTAGTATTATTATATTTTAATAATGATTTTGCATGTGTAGAAACCAAATAGTGACCAAGTTTAAATCAAGAACCATTTTCAAATTAAGTTCAAATTTCAGGGATCAAAAACATACTTTTTCCAGTTTTTGCAAAAAGTCGACTAGGCGGACGCTAGCTTTCTTTTTATAAAAAAATTAAATAATATGTGGCATGCCCTTTATTATTTCTAACGCCGTTCAAAAATAGAGACTAAAAATAATGATTTTGAAAGTATAGGGACCAAAGAGTAATCAAGTTTCGACCAGAGATAAAAAAGATATTTTTTTTAATTTTAAACTTAACTCAATTTTACAAAATCGATTTTTATAAATGTGCACTCCATTTATATATTATGAAATTATCTTATTTAGTCGATGTAAGATTTTAAAAAATGTGAATAATTATTTGACAAAGAAAATTCTTCCTTTATATATTTTTCATTTTTTTTTTCATATTTTAATTAAGTCAAATATATTTTAGAATATAGAAACTCGTTTCCTCCGTTTTATTATGTTCACACTCACGCTGAAACTAAAATTTTTAGTTGGTCGTTGAGAAGCTGGAAACAGTCTTTACTTGCAGAATCGAGGGAGACTGGAAATGGAGTTTATTGTAGACAATTTAAGAATTTTTACAAATGATCTATATTCATGAATCATAGAAAATGACATTCCTGCATATGTACACTGCTAAGTATTCTGAAATCTCTGAAACAAAAAGTTTGACATAATTCGAGAATAGATGAGAATTCAAACGTAAATTGCAAAGATTCGACAAAACCTCTGTCGCTTTCGTGTATATATATAATTTTTTTTGTCTGAATTTGACATTTGGTAATTCAGTCCGAGATTTCTGCATAATTATGAGAGAAGAGAATGAGGAAAGAGCAGAAGAAAAGACGCGTCTCCTGTCTAGAAGCTCATCACACCCTTTACCCACTGTCAAACCACTTTTGCCTTTTGCAACTCATGTTGCCTTTTTAATCCATTAGATGTGGGACTATAGGGGACACTTTGGAATGGAATCTTATTAATTATAGTACCTACCTACGATATGTGTAAACATGCGTGCTTGCATTTCTTATATTAACACTAATACATCTCATATTAATCAGAGTGAGTCTTGTCTAACATCTATAACCAACCAACCGCACTTTTTTACTTTATTTAAGCTCTTTATATTAAGGGAAAGGATTTCCATTATATTTATGATTATTATAACCAAGTACTTGTATCTGTTTATTACACTAAATACCACTTATATATCTTGTAATTCCAAAATAGACATTTACAACTTTCGTTTAAAAAAAAATTAAATAAATGTATGTTTCTTTATTTTATAAATAACACTTATCCTCCTTATTTTATTTATAAATATTAATTGGTTTGAAAAAATTATTTAATTTTTATATTTTTATTTAAATTTTATTCATTATATAATATTTCAAAATAAAATAAGGAAATTGAATATTACTCTATCACCAATATATGAAAACAACCATTAAAAAAATGTTCTTCAAAGTTAAAAAAAATACGTCAATATCATTTCACAAAAAATTAAGAAAAAATAATATTTGTTTTAAAATTTAGTATAATGCAAATATCATTTAGCTTGCGTTTGGTTAGAACTAGAAATATAAATTTGGTTCAGCCCATAGAGCTTGGCCCTGAGCTATGTGGGCTAGGGACAAATAAGTCCACATTGAAAAATAGTCTCCATCAAATAAGCCCATAGGGCCAAAATCCCACAATAGTCTTGTGGGTTAAGCTGAGCTTGTGGACTTTTTTCTTAAACATAAAAAATATATTATTTTTTAAAATATATTATTAAATTTTTCAGCGACTTAGATGTACCTGATGATCTGAATTGGTCGAGCGGGCCTAACAACCTAGACGAGCCCATGTGACTTGGACCGATCCGACGGCATGGACGATCTCGACAACCCGGACGAGTCTGACGAGCTTGACGATCTGGATAAGTCCGATGACCTAGACAGATCCAACGAACCCAGACGGGCTTAACAACCTGAACGGGCTCGAGCACCTGAACTGGCCTGACAACCCAGATATACATACTCTAAGATCCCTCACTCATTAAACCATTAATAAACTTTCATGATAATTTCCTCTAATTTTACCTCTTCTCCTTCAAATTCACTCATTTTTACTCTCTCAAATTCATTCTTCAATCCAAACATAAACTTATCATAATATTTACAAGATCATAACTAAATCACCCTTCTTCGTAGTACCGACTTTTTATTGTATTTTTTAAATATATAGATTTTGGTATATTAATAAAATTTTTAATATATTTTACAACATTAAAATTAGTTAATTTTGAAAGTTCAATAAGAGAGAACATCAATCAAGAAGGAGAAAATCTAGTGACAAATGTACCCGGTCAAAATGGCTTGTTTTATTAAATATATAAGATGAATAATCATCTGTATGTAGCTAAGGTTCCGCAGTAATTCCATTCCCTTCAAACAACCACAGGGCCCTACAAAGGTGATATCACGATGACAAATACTGCACGTATACTTTGTAAAAGAAAAACACGCATGCAGTACTGTTCAATTTTACGATGGAGAAAATGCATGAATCAAGTGAGATAATAAATTGACAAAAACTATAATTTATGTCTCTCTAAGACCAATAAATTCATGCACTTTGTTGACAGAAACTACTACTACAACATCAAGCTAAAATAAACCAGATAAAAAATATGCGTTTTAAAGGAAGTTAGGTGTTTACCAACATATATTGGTCGGAGACTTAAGTGAAAAGGGGTTTGCATACATTGTTGAGGTTTAAGACTTGTGTGCTTGAGGAAAAATATCAGAAGAAACGATGAGGGTGGGAGTATTAAAAAAATGTAACACCTTTCATACTTCTCCATTATTGTTGAAATTTTGCTGGCAATCTTTATCTGACATGAAAACCCTCGTTGGGGTCTGTCTGTGATCTCCATGCATTTCAACATGCTTAACATGTTAATCAACCAGATTAATTACTTATTATGAGAAAGTGGTCAACCTTGTCCACTTATAAGTTTTGCAGCAACACTTGAACATATTTGGTTTACATCCAATTAATTAGAGTTAACAAAGATTGGGTTGACCATGATGTTGGTGGATCCCATTTTGCGAAGAGGACTTCATAAAAAAAATAGTGGTGTTGAAGTTTCATAACACCCAGAGGCAAAGCTTATTATGCATAATTTAAAATATGTAACTCCGTTGAATGGCGATTTGGTCATAGGAATTGGGATTAATGTATTTGATAATTGTGTTTGTGTGGTCCAAGAAAGACAACTGGAACGGCATTGGTGTTCCCACTGCATGGAGGACGTTGACGAGACCGAGTTGGTTTACCTTGGTTTGATCAAATCAATTAATGAGATGGTTAGTGTGTTACAGACAGGTCACCACGCGCAAGAACGGATCAACGATGCAATGGAAGTCCCTGCGATTCTTTTTGTACATCCACCCTCAAGTGAAGTGACAGCGACCTAAACGAAACCATGGGTATGTTTTTCAGCACGTTATTTTTATCGATCAAATTAGATTCTTTTTCAGTCTCCAATAACAACTTGTTCACTGTATTTAAATTATTGGTATGTAATAATGTTTTTTTAGTGTCATTCAAAAAATTAAAAAAAAAAAAGTTACATTTTCAAAGAGTATATAGAGATTAATATATTTTTATTTTTGTATCATTCTCATTTTGAAAGCAAAACAAATAAGTAGAATAATAAATTAATTTTCTGGGAACATGTAACAACAAAATGTATATGGGTGAGGTAAAGTAATAATTTCGAATGATAAATATGAATAGTAGGATAAATTTTCTGATATTTTTTTTTATATATTTATAGTAGATGAATATGATAATGTATCCTCTTTTTTTTTTTCTTTTTTGTCTAAGAAGTTTGGATACACATTAGGTTGTAGTGGCATCAATCGTCCTGTAATGGAAGTCAAGTAGAACGAGTAACAAGTCCAATATTTTTTATTGATTTTGTGGATGTTGTCATCTGTTGAGCATTAAAAATACACTACATTGGTACTTTAAATATATTTTGAATATATTTTAAAACGTCAAAATTAGTGGTAATCAATGTATTATAGAGACACAATAGAAGAACATCACAAAAAAAATCCAGCAGATAATCCAAATTCACAGAGTCACAATAGAATCGTGGCATTTGGACTGTGATACTCTTAAGTAAAAAGAGTTGCGCTCTAACGGTGAGCTATAGCTTTTGACCTAATCATAAGTGCTTGATCCTAATAATTGGTATTAGAACCAATGTTACGAGTTCAATTTCTAGTGGGCCTAGTGGTAAGTTATAAGAAAATTAGTGTTTAGTGTTTTTATTTTCCAAATACTTTTTTCAAAAAACATTTATCCAAACACCAATGGTTTAAAACAAGAGAGATATCAATATGAATTTCTTAATTATTTTTCCTTTTTATAACGAAAAATCAACAAGGAGAAGTTAATTTTGTAATTTATAATTTAAATGATTAAGTGTGTTATAATATTATTTTTTAAACGATTAATCAAATTATTCAGTCAAAAAATACTATTGATTAAGGTATGATTGAACTGCAATTAGGTCAATAAAAAAATAAAAGTCCATAATAATTACTATAAATAAAAATTTAAGGTATGATTCTTCACTCACGTGCATCACTACATTTAATACCCTTGTAATCACCTTGGCAAGACAAATCATGGAAAAATAAATATTAGATTAACACTTTAGTTAATGATAACCATCAACCAACCAACTAATGATGATTAAGGTATGATTGGAACACAATTAGGCGAACAAAAAGGTACCACCCAAATAGTCTTAGACGAATGAGAGACCTTGAAGACTGAACAGACAAAAGATAGGAGTGGCGCAGGACAAACAATCCATGAATTGGTAGTACTCAATCGATCTATACCAAAACAACTATGTTTTTTTATCAAATCCAGGTAATTGATAATCATAATTTTTTAGGTCTTTATTTTAATGAAACTTTTTTTTTATAATAGGTTAAAATTTACATGTGGTGTCATATTATATTATGGTTATGAAATTTGTGATTTTCTATGACAAATATTTTAATCTACCTTAAATGAAACAAGAGTGTTTTTCATTGGAGAATGCTAACCAGTGCCCTAAGGGCACTGGTTAAGGATAATTAATTTGCATTGGTTCCTTCATTTTTATATTAAAAGTTGAAATAATTAAATATATTAATTAAGATAGTATAAATGTATATAACAAATTTTATAAAGATAAAAATATCCTTTTAAAGTTTTAGACAATAACCTATTGATACAGAATAATGACTTTGAAACTTTTAAGGTTTCTACTAAAACATTTTATTTTTGTTTTTTTTTATAAATTTTGTAGATATTTAACACTATTTTTTTATGGTTGTACTGTTAATTTAAACTTCTTTATATGTAATTTTTAACAACATTAAAATATAGTTATTTTATTATTTAATTATTTTTTAACTTTTATTAATGAAGTTAAATAAAATATGAAACACACATGTATAACAATTATGGACACTTCTGTCTTTTAAATAAAATAAAATAACATTAATGGTGATTAGGTAGGTTTAATTTAATATTACACTTACCTATGTATTTCTTATAGAATTCAATGTGTATTAATTACCTTACCCAGGGCCACAGGGGCATTGGTTAGCAAGACCCTTTTTCATTTATATGTATGCATTTAAATTTAGTTTGACCATTCCACTTAGTGTTTTGTTTAAGGAGAATGTTAATCAATGCTTTTATGCACTGGTTAAGGTATAATTAATGGGTCTTGCTAACCAGTGCCTAAAGGACACTGGTTAAAGATATTTAATATACACAGAATCCTACAAAAATACATAGTTAAGTGTGATATTAACTAAAATCTAACTTAACAACTATTAATGCAATTTTAATTTTAATTAAAGGACAAAAATGGCCATAATGTTTTACATGTGTGTTTAATATTTTATTTAATACTCATCAATAAAATTAAAAAATAATTAAATAATATAATTATTTAATTATTTTTTAACTTTTATTGATGAAGTTAAATAAAATATGAAACATACATGTATAACAATTATGGGCACTTCTGTCTTTTAAATAAAATAAAATTACATTAATGGTGATTAGGTAGATTTAATTTAATATTACACTTATCTACGTATTTCTTATAGAATTCAATGCATATTAATTACCTTAACCAGTGCTCTAGAAGACCTTCTTTCATTTATATGTATGTATGCATTTAAATTTAGTTTGACCATTCCACTTAGTGTTTTGTTTAAGGAGAATGTTAATCAATGCTCCTACACACTGGTTTGGTTAAGGTATAATTAATGGGTCTTGTTAACTAGTGCTCTAAGGACCTTGGTTAAAGATATTTAATATACATGAAATCCTACAAAAGTACATAGTTAAGTGTGATATTAACTAATATCTAACTTAAAAACTATTAATGCAATTTTATTTTAATTAAAGGACAAAAATGGCCATAATGTTTTACATGTGTGTTTAATATTTTATTTAATAGTCATCAATAAAAATTAAAAAACAAATTAAATATATTTTAATGTTGCTAAAAATTAAATACAATTAAACATAAGAAAGTTTAAATTAACAGAAAAAACAAGAAAAAAAATAGTGATGAACATCTAAAATTATATAAAAAGAAACAATTAAAGTATCAATTTGAGTAAAGACTTTAAAAATTCCAAAGTCTTTGTTTTGTATCAAAAAATTATTGTCTAAAAATAAGAAGGGTATTTTTGTCTTTTAAAATTTGTAATATGCATTTATACTATTTTAATTAATGTATTTAATTATTTCAGGTTTTAATGTAAAAATAATAATATCAATGCGCATTAATGATTCCTTAACCAGTGCACTTAGGGCATTGGTTAGCATTCTCCATGATTAATAAGCATAAAATTGATAGTTAACTATGTCATTAAATGAATTATGACTTCAAGAATTATCAATGGAATTATATTTAATTTACAGACAACAATGTTCATAAATTTTATACATTTGTAATTGATAATAAAATAAGAATAATGCTAACATGTGCTCTTAGGACACGGAATAATAAATGCATATTGATTTCATCATTTTTACAGTGACGGTTAGAATAATTAATTCTATTAATTTAAATAATATAAATGCATATAACTAATTTTATAAAGATACAAATATCCTTTAAACAATAAAAATAAGCTTTTTTGGAAACTCAATTAAATCTCAAATTGATACTTTAAATTTTATTTTAATTTTTGTAAATTTTTTAGATGTTTAATACTACTTTTTGATGGTTTTTTTGTTAATTTAATTTTTTTTATGTTTAATTATATTTTAACTTTTAATAACATTAAAATATATTTATTTTTTTATTTAATTATTTTTTGTAAACATTAAATAAAATACTATAACAATTGTATAATACTTATGGGTATTCTTATCTTTTAAATAAAATAAAACTGCATCAATTAGGTCAGATGTCATTTAATATTATAATTAAATATGAACTTTTGTAGATTTCAATGCGTGTTAATTATATTAAATCATACAAATTATATATTGTTTAGATGTAATTTTATTTTATTTAAATGACAAAATATCTATAAATGTTGTACAAGTGTGTTTAATATTTTATTTAATGTTCACAAATAAAAGTTAAAAAACAATTAAATGATAAAATAACTATATTTAAATGTTGCTAAAAATTAAATATAATTAAACATAAGAAAATTTAAATTAAAAGAAAAACCAACAAAAAAAAATGTTAAAGATCTAAAAATGTTTTTTTTAAATAAATAAATGGAAGGAGTAGTATAGGCATACCTTTGCAAAACTTAAAGACATACCTTTTAAACATTTCAAGCCTTCACATTTGAAGTCTTCAGGGAGAGACTCTTGAAGTATCAAAGAGATTTTTATTTTTATTTTTAGTATGGACCTTAAAATTTTTAATGTCCTTGTTTTGTATCAGTAAGTTACTGTTTAAACATTTCAAATGGTATTTTTGTCTTTATAAAATCTATTATATGCATTTATACTATTTTAGTTATTATACTTAATTATTTTAACTTTTAATGTAAAAGTGATGATACCAATACACATTAATTATTCTTTAGCTAATACCCTTAAGACATTGGTTAGCATTTTCCATAGGTTAAATATGTTTTTGGTCCCTCAAGTTTCAGTGAATTTTGGAATTAGTTTCTCATCAAAACTTTATACCAATTTAGTCCTTCATCTTTCAAAATGTGTGAATTTAGTCCTTTTAATCAAATTTTGTTAAGTTTATCTGATGTTTCAAGCGCATTTCATGATAGTATTTAAGTTAACATTGAAGCAAAAATGTGTCAAACAGTGTAAATAATTTAAATACTATCATGAAATGCGCTTGAAACGTCAGATAAACTTAACAAAATTTGGTTAAAACGACTAAATTCACGCATTTTGAAAGATGAAGGACTAAATTGGTCAAAAATTTTGATGAGGGACTAAATCCAAATTTCGCTGAAACTTGAATGACCAAAGACATATTTAACCCTTTTCCATAATGTTAACATAGTTGTAATGTAGTTAACTAAAATTATATTAAAAATATGAATATTATAACACTGTTTTTGTTTAAAAAAATATAATACAATAATATTTAAATTAAATTTAGAACTATATATAATAAGTTTTACAATGAGAATAATGCAATATCATATTAAATAATATAAAAATTATTAAATAATTTTATTACGTAATTACAAATAAAATAGAAAGTTAAAATTTTGATGACATTAAATTGTATTTTTAATTTTGTTGTATGGATAAAATAAATTATAGATAACACTTATGAGTATGTTTATCCTTTAAATAAAGTAGGAGTTCTACTGACCAGCATCCTAAACTAAACTGACTAAGGATAATTAATATTTCTTGAATTTTACAAAAAAATTTATAGTTAATTATAATATTAAATGAATCTTAACTTAATCATCATAAAAGCAATCTTAATTTATTTAAAGGACAAAAATACCCATAAGTGATATATAATTTTAATTAATAATTTATTTGATGCATACACTTATAAAAAATTAAAAAATTAAATCTAAAAAAAGAAAATTAATTTGAAAGAGTGACAAAATATATTTGAAGAAAGGGAAATTTTTTCACATGAAAATACCATATTTTCATCACAGCAGAATTTGAAAAAAGATATAAATTTCAAAGATTTTTTTTTTTGCAAAAATTAAATATTGTACCTTTCAAACGTTTCAACCTTTCATTTGGAGACTCATCAAGTGTCAGAGATATATGTTTTCTTGCATTTTAGTATAGGTCTTCGAAATTTCAGAAGTGTTTATTTTTGTGTCAGATATATTATATTAAAAATTCTAAAGGACACTTTTATCTTTATAAGATTAGTTATATAAATTTATATTATTTTAATTAATGAAATTAATTATTTCAATTTTTAATATAAAAATGATAAAATCAATGATCATTGATTATATTTTACCAAATTCTCCAAGTATTGCTTAACATTCTTCGTAAAGTAAAACTGCATTAATGATTATTCAAATAAAAATTCATTTAATGTCACTATTAACTATGATTTTTCTGTAACATTCAACACATAATAATTATTTTAAACCGGTGCTCTTAGGACACTGGTTGTCACATTTGTTTTAGACTTGTCTTCAACAATGTTTGGTAGTTTTAATTATGGAGAATGCTAACCAGTGCCCGGACACAAGTTAAGGAATAATAAATGTGTTTTGGTATTATCATTTTTACATTGAAAACTGAAATAATTAAATACAATAACTAAAATAATATAAATGCATATAATAAATTTTATAAAGACAAAAATACCCTCTTAATTTTTAGACAATAACTTACTGTTACAAAACAATGACTTTAAATTTTTAAAGTTTCTACTAAAAAGAAAACAAAATTCAATTAAGTCTCAAATTGACACTTTAATTGTTTTTTTTTTTGTAACATTTTTAGATGTTTAACATTAATTTTTTTGTTGATTTTTCTGTTAATTTATACTTTCTTATGTTGTTATTTTTTAAATGTTTAATGCTATTTTTGTGTTGGTTTTTCTGTTAATTTAAACTTTCTTATATTTAAATTTTAATAACATTAAAATATGGTTATTTTATTATTTAATTAGTTTTTAACTTTTATTTGTGAACATTAAATAAAATATTAAATACACATGTATAATATTTATAGGTATTTTTGTCCTTTAAAAAAAAATAAAGTTGCATTAATAGTTATTATGTCAGATTTGATTTAATATCATAATTACTCATGTACTTTTGTAGAATCTGATGTATATTAATTATCCTTGAGGAGTGCTCCTAGGACACTGGTTAGCAAGATACTTTAATTATTAATATGTAAATACATCTTTTATATATATATATATATATATATATATATATATATATATTTTTTATATATATTTTATTAATTCACCATAGAATTATAATTTTTATATAATAAATTAATATTTATTGTTACTATGTATTGCCGTGTATTTCCTAAAAAGGATTTTTTTTTGTCACTAACGTTTTGTAATATGATTTGATGTTTTATTTGAGGAAGTTATAAATGAAATATATAAATATCTTATAATTTATTTTTGCCGCATGTTTTCTTTATTGTCAAGCTGTTATTGTTTTCAATTGCTTAAATTTCTCATGAATATGTCAATTTTCAATTTTTTTATCTTAACTTATTATTACTAATACAAATAGTTAGAATGAAAAGCCTATTATTTTTTGTCCTAAAAATATTTTAATAAATTATATCTTAACATCTATTTAGAGAAATTAAAAGTTTATATTATGATACATTATTTGTTAGACAATCTATAATAGATGGGAAATGAAAATTATTAGGATAACATTAATGAAAACTATGTAGTTTGAACACTAGTCATTTATTGTTAGTTTTTGTACAATAATAACATTAGAAATCGTGTCGAGTATTTTGTTGAAGTCACCAAGGATAAACATTTAATTATTTTGTTGTTGATATGGTGTTGACGGAATAAGGAAGGCTTGTTTTGCATCCAGGGGCGGAACTATGAATTGATATAGGGGAGCCACGGCTCCCCATTTTTTTTTTAAATTTATTTTATATAAATATATATATATATATATATATATATATATATTAAAATTATATTTATATATTATTTATATTAAATTTATATTATGAAAATTATAATAAAAGATAAAATAAAAAATTTAATGGAAATATTGGTTTATAAAAGAGATTAGGATTTTTTTTTTGTTATAGCATTTTTTTATTATCTAAATTATCATGAAAGTGTGTAAAGAGAAATAAGGTTTAATTAGTCGGATCGTATCCACTTTTATTTAGAGGTGTTAGTTTGATACCTGCTTTTAAAAATGTATCAATTGAGTCCCAACTTTTGAAAAGATGCTTCAGTTAGGTCCTTTTCAACAAAAAAATATTAGGTCCTAAATTTTGTCAATACTTAATTTTGTAAGTCATTTTAAATATCAATACAGTTAACGGCTATAGTAATTTTTGTCTGAAAGAGACCTGATTAAGACACTTTTCAAAAGTTTAGACTAGATTGACACATTTTTAAAAGCGGGTACCAAACGGACACATATGAAGGAAAGTGGGTACCATCCGACTAATTAAACCAAGAAAGAAATACAAAGAGATAGATTGGAAAACAGATGTTTGGGAAACACATAGATTGAGATTGAAGTAATTCTCGCATGATCTCTCACAGATCAAGGTTAGTATCTTATTATGATTTATGTTTGTCAGATTTATGATTCTTTTTAAGATGTCTCTCTAAATTAAGTTTATCCCAAATTAGTATAAACCTAATTATGATTTTAGAGATTCTTTTATGAAATTGGTATGAACCCTACTTATACTTTTTCCCAAATTATTATAACCCTTAATTATGAAATTTAGGGATTTTGTGTTTTTTTGCTGCCTAAGGTAATTTTTTTTTAAAGTTTTGAATTTATACTGTGTTTCTTATTTAATTAAAGTGGTATGAGTTTTGTTATGTCTTGCATTGTGATAATTGTGATTTCTAAATATAAATTTTATCTTTTTTTCTAAATAGGTGAGATGTTAAATTTATATTAAAAAGATTATGATAAAGAGTAAAAGAATTAATTCCTTTTTTGAAGAAGAAAGTTTGTGATAAAGATGAAAAAAAA
>Ga0214542_1002685_pt1 | contig 36596 bp, 18 predicted proteins | sample CNSS1metaG_FD_160096 | JGI IMG/M metagenome (GOLD analysis project Ga0214542, IMG submission 160096) | Root nodule microbial communities from cowpea collected in UCLA plant growth center, Los Angeles, California, USA - CNSS1 | ecosystem: Host-associated > Plants > Roots > Nodule | place: USA...
TATTCTGAGTGTCCACCTCAACAACCATATGTTCCAAATAGTTTTCAGCAACAATATGTACCACCACAGCAAGTTGAAGCAACCAATGGACCATCCTACAGGGAAGTTATGATATTAATGGGTGAAGGTATAGAAAAATTAGAGTCCATGGATGAAAGGTTGCGAGTTGATCAAAGATGCAGAAATATTGAGTAAGAGTGGTACAAAAATAAGCAAATATTGTCTGATATGTTGAGGGATGCAAGTAAGAACAACTTCATAGAATTACTTGTAACTATTAATACCACCCTTCAACCCCATCAGAGATTTCCTGAAAATCCAGATTTTAACGAACTTCGTCATGAAATCAAAGATGTGCTTCTGAAGTTGGCCATCAGAGTTGAACAAATGTCTGAAGATTTGAGTCAGCTAATGAATGATACAGTTAGAAAGGTCACTTTGGAAGATATGATGAATATGATGACTGAAATGATGAAGATGAATCAGATAGATCAAAAAGAGATGATGAATGCCGCCACACAAAGCTTGCAAAATCAGTCTAAAAAACCAATAGCAGAATCACATCACATTGATATATCTACTGATGGATATAATGATTGTCATAGTAATATGTCTATTGATGGACATATTAAGGATGTTGCTGAAGTTGATGAAGAAATTAAAGATTCTCACACAAACATATCTACTGATGGATATGTTGATGCTACTTAATGTGAATATAAAATTGTACCTGTTGATGAGGATATGAGTACAAATGATCATTTTCAAGAGCAAAGTTGTGAGGATAATACAATAGAGGAACCAAGTGCAGTTGAAGAGCCAACAGTATTCGAAGATGCAGCTAAAGCATCTACTATTGCAACTGACTTGGTTAATGATGAAGCAGCAGAGTCAACAACACCAGGTGAAAATTTTTCCTCAGAAGATGAAATTATGAGGATTACTGATGATCCACTTAACCATTTGAATGCACCTGATGATGCTCAAGTTGAGTTGAAGCCACACACTCCACATATCAAGTTTGTAGATGTGAATGATGCAAATAAGTTTTCGGTGGTTATCTTTGTTGACATGGCTGCAGAAAAAGAAGAAAGGTTGCTACAACAGGTAAAAAGCTTAGATTCAAATTCTTTTGAAATCATTGTTGATAGAAAAGTTAATTTGTATGCATGTTTGTTTTTTGTTTATGTTTTTAATTTCCAAAATATTAAAAAATTTCAAAAATGTGTTTTTGTTTTCTTTAATAAAATTGTACAAGCTGACTTGTACTTTATAAAATTAAAGAAAATAAATTTTGACATATGGCCAGATTGAGCCAATATAGTCATAAAATTTTTCGTTTCCTCCCCAAAATAAGTCCATCAAGGACATTTTTTTTGAAATAAGTGTGAGGGAGACAAACTGTAGGTAGGATTTTTCTTTTTTTTTTGTTTTTCAATTTTTGTTTTTGTTTTCATAAAAAAATTGTGATTTCTTTTTGAGAAAATTGTGAAAGTATTAACTTTTTACTAAGTGAAACTTTTAAACAATATGTCTCATAAGAAATCCATCAAAAATATTTCCCTGCTTTCAATATAACATATTGACATTGGATTTTGGGATTTGATTCAATAATTGGGATGATCATAATTTTGGAAAAATAAAAGTCATGTTGATATGAGTGGATTGTTTCTATGATTTGGTAATTGAGTTGATTTGAGAATTTATTGATTAAATCTTTTGTGAAAGAATTTGATCTTGTGAGTCTTGAGCCTTAATGTAAAGGATGAACTGCCATGTGTCATTCCTATTTTTTCTTGAGTGACTTGCTCATGTTTGTTTATACTCAAATGTTTAGCTTGATTCTTTTGTTTTGCAACTTAGGTGAATATGCATGATTTGATGTGACTGAGACATTTCTTGTTTTTAGCTACTTGGCCAAATAAGCCCACCTTGATATTAATCCATTGGTAGCCCCTTTGAGCTTTTAAACCTCTTTTTCTTGTTTTAAGCCTATTGCATAACCTTGAAAAGAAAAAGACCATATTCTACCTTAGGAAGAAAGAAGGAGCTAATGGATTGTGTTTAGGAATGGTTGAGGAATAAAGTGTGTGGGTGAGTACCTCACCCACAAATTAATAAAAATGGCAAAAGGAAAAATTGTTGATGAAAAAGTGTTGAAATAATTGATTTCTAAAAAAAAGAGAGAGAGCAACAAAGCAATAAACGAAAAAGAGTTGTTTTTTGAAATTATGCTCCATTATTCTTCCTACATTACTATTTCAAAAACCCAAGAGTCCTAAAATTTTTCCTACCTTTGCCTTGGCCCCATCATAACCTGTGAAAAGTCCTCATGATCTTTGAATGCATGTTTTCTGAAAGTTTGTGAATATCAGAGTCTTGTTAAGTATTAGGAGTGTTTATTTGCATGGGTATTTTGAGTGAAAACATAAGCCAAAACACTTTAGAGAATTTTGGTGAGAAAATATACACTTTATCTTGAGTGATATCTTTCATAATTGATTGTCTTGTGAATTCAAAAGATTAACTCATGTGTGAAAAATAGAATATTTCCGTTTGTTTATGCATGGTAACTTGATTTCTAGAATATTGATTAGTCTCAAGTAAGGTTCATCCTTTGATCCAGTGTAAATATGAAATAAAATACCTCAGAACAAGTTTTGAAATTGTACAACTTTGCCCAAGAGTGCAAAAGGATAAGTGTGTGGTTAATGTAAGTCTTTTAGTCATTATATATAGTTATTTGATATATTTATCTATTTACTTATATCAAATCAATTCTATGTTTAGGTATATGTTTGGTGTCATTGAAACTATGGGGTTGAATGATCTATATGGGTTTATAGACCCCCAACTCACTCAAGAAGGCAACAAGTTGGATGACATCCAACCATATGTGACCAAATGCTTTCAACGCAGAAAAGAAATTTATTTTGTCCCTTATGTTGTTGGGTAAGTCATTTTTGTTAACTTATGAATATAATCAGTCATTTTAATGCATAAAAATGAATTTATTTTCTTATCAAGCGTCATTGGTAGTTACTTGTGGTTTCCCTAAGGGAGAACCTTGCTGTGTGGTTTTGCTCTTTGCACCGCCCTCCCCCCAACCATCTTAAACAAGTGATAGATTGGTAAGCACCTCAATGTCAATCTTATGAATATGACATGTTATATAAAAATATCCTAACTTATTCCCTATATCATAGTTCAATTGTTGGACATAACATGTTGTTAGGGAGATCAACGGCTAAGGCAAAATGTTTGTATGGTGTTCCCTCCAGGTTTGATACTTCTATCCATATATTTATAATTGTTTGCTTGATTTTCTTCCTTAATTAATTGTAACGTTGTTGATATAATGTAACGTAATAAACAAACCGGCTCATATGAGTGTGGTTACAATATAATGCAATGGATGACAATCGTTGTGCACACTCGTATTACAACTAATTGGGAAATGGTAATATATATTTTAATTGAAACGATTACTTTGCAATATTGTCTTTCTATATACTAACTTAAGTTAATCTCTTATTTTGTAGACATTCAAGAGTTTTGCCCCAATTCCCGTGAAATCCATAAAGTTTGGTAGGATAGCATGTGCAAAATATATAATTCAAATGTACAATAGTATTGATTAGGATATGTGTTTGGATTGTGAATGATTTGTAATTGTCTTTTAAATGCATTTGGATTGTGGATGTGTTATAAAATATTATGTGATGGTTTGTGCTGGTTCCTAAAAAAATTATGGATGTTTAAATGTGGGAATAACCATAAAACAAAAAATGCATTTAAAAAAAACAGTATATTAGGCCTCAGTTCTTACCATAACTGAGGCCAAAAGCTCACCGAATTTAAAAAAAAAAAAATTAAAAATTTAGTGACCCTATGGCCTCGGTTTCTAGGCTAATCGATGCAGAAACATGGATATATGGCTTCGGGTGAACTGGAACCGAGGTAGAAGGTTGATTTATGGCTTCAGTTCACACCCGAGACCAAAAGCTTTCCCCTTTTGGCCTCGCCCCAATATGCTTCGATTTGAGAACGATGCAGAATATTAAAAACAACTGCTGCCAAATCCCCTTCCTTCACTGGTGTAAGATGAACTATTTCGATCCAGGTTATTTTTCTAGTCTTCTAGTTGCTATGGGGTAGGGTTTTGAAAAGGACAAGGTTCAAAGACATAAAGGTAGAAATAAAAATAAAGTAAAACTTTAGAAAGAAAATATACATATGGTGAGAGAATGAAGACGAGAATGTGATCATAAAGTGATCAATTATCTAATTAACAAAGAGCACTTTTTATCCATTAAGAAATAATAATCAATTATTATACTTAAGAAGTACATAAAACATCATAGAATAAACAGAGGTAAAAACATTTAAAATTGTTCCTGCATAAACAATAATAGAATATTATAAGACTTAAATCTTATCTTACCCCAACCTTAGAATCTCTTGAATGGGTACTCTTCAGCTTTATTCGACTTGTCTTCACATCCTCTTGCTGGGTAGAACATTTTGGAGGTTACCTGCAGAAAGGACTCCAACAATCAAGTCAAAAAAAGCTCTCAACGTCAAATCTCAGTTTTCAGTATTAATGAATTATGTACCTTTAATTATTGGGGTCCACCTATATTTATAGAATATTAATCATATTTTTCTTTTCTTATAGGTTAAGCCTCTATTGGGCTTGTATGTGGACCTGGTCAAGGCCTAGGCTTTAGGGTTGTTATTTGGCTCTGGGGGTTTTACTGCTTTATTTCAAGTTTGGGGTAGGCAGCCTTCATTAGTATGTATCTTTAGCCGCCTAGGTATGCGTTGTCTCTTCGTATAGTTAAATGTCTTGAATTGTTCAAATTATTAAGATAAGTGAGCGTTTAGTATTCAAGTACTCTGTCTTAGCGGCAAGAGCCGAATATTAGTTTATGTTGATCCTATCCGTCTAATATAGTACAAAAATATTTAAGTGATCTCGAACTAGAAAAAGAAGGTTTAATAACATGTGAGAAAAATGAAGAATGAAAAAAGGAAGACAACAATACATTTTAAAAAATAAGAAATAAAGGAAAATGTTATATGAACGCTCTTTAATTTCCTACACATTTGAAATACTTAATAAGATAATAATATTTTTACCTTTTTTTTAATTAATTCATTACAATTTATTTTATATTTTAAAATAAAAATGTCATATCATTAATATATTGGGTGGATGTTTAGCAGAAAATGAAGTGAATGTTATCTCCCAATTCAGAGTTTCCTTAACTCTAGAAGAAGATCAGGCATCTCCTAAAAAACAAAAACAAAAGATAGATCAATATAAGAAAGCAAATAATTATAATGGAAAGTGCCTAAACTCTTAATTCAATCAAAATCATTAATCCATCATTTAAAATGTTCCCTAAAATACTTGGATCCCCACTCACTCTTCAATTTCAACATGGTGCAAAGTGTGCTCACGTTTGCTTTTAGTCATCTTCTATTCTCCTTCAATACGTTTCATAAATTCCAAAAACTCTTTCTCATGTGCTCCTTAGCTCATCTAGACTGAAAAATCTCGATCCACCCTATAATCACAAGACTCAAATTGCAAGCACTTTAAATTTATCATGCATCCAAAAATACTATGTATGTTATTATCATGCATTATAACTGGGGAACATGCGATTCTGAACTTCTTCAGCATATAGCAGCAGTGCTTAAGAATATTTGCCAATGCCGTGAGCACATTTTAGAGAGCACATATGGACTTACACCTAAAGATATCATGCTCCTGATCAAGCTCTTGAATAAACTGAAGATACGTGATTGATTCTAGAGTTAGAAGTTGGACAATATGCATGTTGTGATATGACAAATCAAATTACAAAGAGATCACATGAATGAGTACACAAATTGGTAAGAGATGGATTTTAAGTCTCGAGGTGAAACTAGACATTAATAAGTAATTCGATAGTAGATGGAATAATAGATTTAACAAACAATAAACTTTGTTAGGATAAACTCTAAATCACGACTCAAATACTTGTTAAAAGATGGACTTTAAACATAACTCAACCCTACAAAACCGACTTGTAAGATGAGATTTGTATTTACTTAATATATTATGAATTAATTTTATATCTAGTCGATGTAAGATATTTAAAAAAAATTATTCATTATAATTATGTGAGGAACCTAAAATGAATGAAATTAAATATATATATATATATATATGTATATATATATATATATATATGTGTGTGTGTGTGAGAGAGAGAGAGAGAGAGAAAGAGAGAGAACAAACAAGCAATAACACGTAAATTTTCTTATACACATATTGTACCACACCTAGCCGGTTCCGCTAGCATACCAACACATATCACTCTTGACCGACAACTCATATCGGTCAAGGCTGGGGGACTGGTGTACCACACCTAGCCAAACTCGACCAAATAAGTAAACAATACATATATACCAAGGCAGTCAAGTATTCAGCCTAGACCGAGTTAGCCTAAGTTTTACCAGTTCTAACCTAAACATCTAGAGGAACAATCTGCACCTCATATAACCTAAGTAGCCGACCTAGACCGACTACCCCAGCAGACCCGGTAAGATTAAAGCCTAGGCCGACTACTCCAATAAACTCAGTATAATGAAAAGCCCCCAGCGTTCAATAGGTCCTAAGGGCCTGGGCTAGGGCTCAGGCCCACTTATAGCCAAAGCCCAAGCCAGGGCCCGGCCCATAGCATAACCAAACGTAATTAATACTCTATAAATACACGTGGACCCCAATAATTAAAGGTACGCATTCATTAATCACAGATTTGACCTTTTTGAGAGTTTTGACTCACTTGAGCTTCGGAGTTCCTTCTGCAGGTAGCCCCCTCTGGGTCCAAACCGACATGTATCAAGCAGGAAGAAGCCAACTGAGGAGATAGCGGATTACATGAGTAAGGTGACTCTTGTGCCTAACTTATCTTGTTTGTTCTCTGCAGGAACACATATGTATGTATCTTCAAGCGTGAGTCCATACGTGCCTCTGAAATGGAACCAATGCTTGAAGTGCTGCTATAAAAATTGGAACATGTGAGGGTGAAAATTAAGGTTCTGATTTATAAGTTGAAAATAGGGTTTTGAACATATATAGAGGTGAATTGCATAGTTAGTAACACATTGCCGTTGGGATCAAGGTGAGTTACTAGCTATATTTTCAGCAACGAACTCTCCTTGAAGCTACTGCGAAGATGAAGAGCAATTTGTTAAGCTTTGTGTTATCCTTGCAATTCTCAGCAACACTCGGTTTGAAAAGTGATGGTGACAAACACACCAACGGTGGTAGCTTCTTTTGGTGATACCAACAAGGATTTCATTCATTGGCTGACTCAGAAAGCCATGCATTGGACAAACACTTTTTAACCTAATACTTTTCTTCCTCAAATCTATAGTGCCACCATATAATGAGGTTGGTGTTCATCACTTTTGTTGTGTGTTTTGCAAATTTATAGTCTTTATTTGTATTTTTAGCCTTTCATGTAATTATTAACTAACGACGAATTCAGGGTTCACACACTCAATTTTATTCAGAACTGACCTAGGCCAGTAGAAATTTTTACATAAAAAGTTATAGACTTACGTATTTTTTGTTTTCTCAGTAAAAAATTATATAAATGAAATATTTGAGATATATTAATTAGTTATATATATATATATATATATATATATATATATATGAGAAAATAAAATAATTAATAATACATTTATTTCTCTATTCCTCTTAATCAAAATGACAGCATTTCTAGTTTATTTAATAAAGAAAGCTTCTTCATTAATAACAATATATCTATTTTTACCGAACTCACCATTTAAGCTTGTGAAATTGACACTTTTTTTCTACCTAAGATTATTCCTTTTTATCCAATGTATTTAGGAATTTATGATAGATACAGGACACAGATGTGTTTGGTCCGTCAACCGAATTGCAATCATAATCAGACAAAATGCGCAATGCACACCTATTTTTGAGAATTTACTAAGGCACCTTATAAGTCACCTTATAAGTAAGATATTATTTGTTTAATGCTAGTAAGTAAATCTTTGAACTAGAATTTTGAATTCTTAAGGGCTAAATATGTTTTTGTCCCTTGACTTTTTTTAATGAAAATTAGAATTATTTCCTCTTTCAAATTTTAGACCAATTTAGTCTTTTAACCTTAGAAATATGTGAATTTAGTCATTTTAACAATATTTTATTAAATTTATATAATATTTCAAATGTGTTTTATGATAACATCTCAGCTAACATTAAAATGAAAAATGTGGCAAATGGGGTACACTTAACCCATTGCCGTGGGTCAAGGTGAATTACTATTAGTCACCATTTCTTTGCAGTTTCCTTCTGCACGCATATAAATTTCCTCCGGCATTTTTATATAAAAAAATAAAAAAAAATCGTTTTTACCCATTTGGATAGTTAATCTGAAGACTATTTTTGTAAGTAAAATGTAACTTTCAAGTTGTATAGTTTAAAAGTTAGATGACCTCTAAAAATTATCTTTTTCTAAATATTTTTCAACTTTTGAAAGTAAAATTGATTTTTAAATTATGCAATTGAAAAAGGTTTTAAATTGCACAATGCCAAAAACTTTCTAACTCTACAATCCAAAAATCACTTTTGACTTCCATATTATACTATCTCATAAGGACGAAAATGGAATTTTTTAAATGGGAATGGAGGAAAAAAAATTGAGAAGGAGCCCTTTTCCTAAGGAACTCTCCTTTACGCTGAGGTTAATATGACGGAGAATTTCCAAACAACCCATGTAGGGTGTCTTTGGAAACACTGTGGAACAATCAATTTTGGTTGATGGAGAAATTAAAAACAGTTGCTTCTTTTTTATGTGAATTTTCTATTTATAATTAATTTTATTAGCATGAACTGATTTTAGGAATTGATTTTAGATGTTTTCAAAAGTGAAACAAACATGTAAGTAATTAAGCTTTAGGGTTAAATACCTTTTTGTCCTTTAACATTGAGTGAAAATTAAAATTAGCTTCTTTTCAAAATTATATACTAATTTAGTCTCTTGTTTTTTGAAATGCGTAGATGTAATCCTTTTAACCAAATTTTGTTAACTTTATTTAATATTTTAAGCACATTTTTCAACTAACATTCAAGCAAAAATATGTTGAATAGTATATATAATCCAAATGTTATCATAAAATGTGTTTTGAAACGTCAAATAAATTTAACAAAATTTCGTTAAAAAGACTAAATTTACACATTTATAAAGTTTGGAGACTAAATTAAGTCAAAATTTTAAAAAGAGACTAATTTCAATTTTCGCTCAAAGTTAAGGGATCAAAACCATATTGAACCCTAAGTTTTTCCTTTCTTTTCCTTCTCATTGTAGAGTATTTTCGCAACAAGGGTGACAAACGATGGTGACAAACGCAGCAAGGGTGGTAATTTCTTTGTTGTCATACGTACAAGCTTTTGTTTTATTGACCAATAATGAATCATGCTTGGGACAAGGATACTTTAACTTCTTAGCTAAGTTGTTGTTACATTGAACTTGCGTATGTTTTTTTAAAGATAGATTTGATGGATTGGATTTGAGGGAAAAGAGGGGTAAAAGTGAGTTTGTTTGAATTTTAAAATTGGTGAAAATAATGAAAGGAAATGAATAGAAACTAAATAAAAATTAGTGAACTATGTGATGTGTTTGATAGATTAAAAAATATTTTAATTCATAAAATTGGATGATTGCTATTTTATCCTTGATCATAAAAGTAATTTAAAATAAAATGTAATTAGTGTAAATTAAGTTAAAATGAAATGTGAGTTTATTTAAAATAGAAAAAGTTAAAATTGATGAAATGAAATTGAAATAAAATGAGATTGATAAAATTTAAGTTCATATAAATTTTGGGTGATTACTTGGCCCGTTAGGCGAAAGGTCTATGTCACTGGGCATCAACTGCAACTTCAATTCGAGGGAGCTCTCAACTTTATTTTCTATGGATAGTTCCCTTGCTAGGCGAGCCTTTCCTTAAATTAGCCCTATAGTCGCTCAGCGATATTGTTTTTACCAAGTTTCCCATCATTGGACAAGTTCTATTATAGCTTAGCAAGACCTTTTTTATAAAATCTCTCAATGACCACTCATTAGGTGAGCTGAATTTTCATTACATGAGCCAAAATTCACTTGTGTTGAGACCGTTGATTGAGCGCACAAAATTTTAGTTGGGCGAATTTTAACATGTACTCAATTCAATAAGGAAGCACGATATTGGCTAAGCGAGTGAGTGTTTTAAGAACTTTAAAAGGTTAAGTTTTTAAATGTTTTCAAATGTTAAAATGATGATATTTTTCACTGTTTTGATATATTTTATTGAAATATTACATTAATGCAATGAAAAATAAATGATGAACTATTAGCATTTAAATTGAAATGAAGAACATATGATTGATGATATGTAATTATGAGTTTGAATTCAGACAAGATACATATATATGACATGATGTGAATATTTAAATTCATATGAAAATGTGATAATCTTATGTGAAAGTATGAAATAAATGATTTAAGGTTTTGAAAAAAAACAAAAGAGGTGAGTGTGTGGTTGAGTAGAGCAAGGGTGTTAGCCATAATCTACTCTTTTGTGTGAATGAGCAACTAAGTAGAGTTAAGATGTAGCCATAATCTACATTTTTGTGTGGGCGATGTGAATGTAGTGACTTTTAAGAAGGGAGTACTACATTTGTAAGACACTGGAAAATTAAATAAATAAATAAATATTTATTTATTTACAATAATTGTTGATTGGAAGTATATCTAAATAAATTAGTTTGTCAAGTTATAATAAGGAATAGTAGTAGCTCCAGGGGTGGAGAGTATTTGGTTGTGTTGAAAGGTCTTGGGTTTGAATCTTGTTGATGCCTTTAGTGCGATAATTTAATTATTTATTTTATTTTTGCATATTATGCATGGTCGTGTGATAGGGTATTATATTTGTGTATGTGTATGAAATTTCATGAAACATGTAATAGCTTGTTGATTATGCATATGCTTGGTAATTGTGTGGATGAGCGTTTGAACCTTGACTAGCGCTAAATAGTTTTTTTTTACTCATTATTAGTTTTTGCTACGTTGGTGGATGATCCATAAACCCTGGTCGTCTTTAAGGGAGTTAGAGGAGTGGGAGTTATAGAATTTTAATGGCAGAAATCCCTATGATAATGCCAATTGAATGGCAATTAACATTATTTTCGTTATAATTATTTTATGAATTTATTTTAGGACTAAAAAATAAGTGAAGGGGGAAGGGAGTTTTCGTGTGGCGGCATGCTATGGGAGATTTTTTAGAGCACCAAAAAGAGACCTAAGGAGAACTTAGAAGGTTAAGAAGGGCCTTAGGGTTAGAGTTGAAGATGAAAGCTTGTTCTAGGCAAGGAGAAGCGTCTAGGAGGTCATCTTTACCTTGAGCAAGAGTGGAGCAGTGGGAAAAAGAGGTAAGGGGAGTTGTATTTTTTGTGTTACCTATTTGTGTGTGCCTCTTTTGTGAAATAGCCATTTGATTCCCATTTTCACGATGAGTAAGATGTTTGCTGTCAATGTGTGGAATGAAAATTGTGTGTATGTGTTTTGATGGAGCTAAATTGAGTATTTATGGATGTTGGAAGCATGATTGGTTGGTTTTTTCATGCAATTGCGTTAGTGGGTCGTGTATTTGGGGCTTCGGCATTTTTACAGATGGAGAAAATGAAGTTCTGCACATTAACCTTTGGTATACTATCGGACAACAGTTTGGAACCGCCAAGCGGCACCTAATGCGCAGTGCAGTTCACTTTTGGTTGTTACGTGATGGTGCGTTGTGGTTTATATGTGAACATGAACCTTTGATTTTGTGTAGTTTTATGCATGGTGGATGAACCTTTGCTAAATTTTGCATGTTTGAGTGCCTTTAAATTGACCAAAGTAGGTGCAATTACGTTGTTTCTCATAATTTTCACGTAATAGGGACCGTCAGGCAATGGTTTCCTATCACCAAGCACCAGGTCTCCGGTTTTGGTTTTGCTGGGCATCAAGGTCTAGTAGCTGGGAGACTACGTTTTTTCTAGTCTGTATAGTTTTCGTAAAATTGTGTTTCCTGGTTCGTTAACCATTTGATTTAACTGAATTTTTTATAGTTGGTTCATAACATGTTGGTTTGATCTTAGTTTGGTTGTCTGTAGTTGCAGATATATGTTATGCATGATTACTGGTTTTTCACGGTTGCATTGTGTTAATGTTTTGTTATGATAAATGGTGAATGCATGAGTGCTTATACATGATTGGGGCATATGAATTGTGGTGATGTATTTTGAGGTATATTGAACTATAAACAAACGAAATTTGGTAATTTTGAACATGTGCCTGTGATGATTGGTGTGGTAAAAACATGGATTCTACAATGATTAAACTAGTAAAATTGCATACTGTTGCAGCGCTTGGAAGTGCGGATTAGACCACTAAGCGATACCTATCAACAAAGGTATCCTACAGTGTGTAGTGCCTAGCGATGGGTTAATATTGCCAGGCAGTCTGCACTATGACTTCGTCTAGCGGCGCTTAGGCTACGCTAAGCGATAGCGCAATGGAAGTATGCATTTGTGTTGAGTTTTTTGTGTTGCGTGGTGATGGTTTTTGGTCTGTATATGCTTGCATGAATTACAAGTGGGGTGGTTCCTAATGGAGTTGGAAATGCATTTTTAACATGGACGGGAAGGTTCGTATTAGATGTACTCTTGTGTAGGGATACGAACAGGGAGGTTCGTATGTTTCATGCTCACATTTCAGGCTGGGAGGTTCATAACAAGTGGTGTTCACGCATGTTGGACTACAAGCGGGGAGGTTCTAGAGTTGGAGTATGACCAGGGAGGTTCGTAGAGTTGGATCACGAGCGGGCAGGTTCGTGAAAGAATATAGAATCCCTAAGACCATGAGTGAGTATGTGCTGATCTCATATAGGTTATGAGACTGGGGTTGTCTACGTACCTTCTGGTGTAAAGGTCTTGACAAGATGATAAATTGGGTAAGTTATTTTGGGTGATGGGTTTATACTCTTATTTATGCATGCTTATCTCTTTTAAGCTCACCCTTTCTGTTTGTGTTTGGCGATGATCGTGTGACTTGTCACACGGGAGCATATGTGATTCCAGGTGAGGATGGCGATGCGAAGAGACGGAGCAGGGGTAATAGCTATTGGGATTTAATCTTGGAACTTGTTTTGAATAAACTGTGTAATTTCCTTTTAAGTTGTGTTTCTTGGCTTTCGAATTTGTAATAATTTAGTCATGAAGTATGGATTTGGTTTTTGGCGCAATATGATTTTTTAAATTTTCCCACGTTTTTAGGAATGATATTTATGTTTGAATTATTTTAAATGATAATTTTATTTTATTGAGTAATATCTGCCTAGGATGTTACAACATTTATATGATATTAGGTGGTGTACTGAAAGAGATTTCGTATAGAGACTATACTAATTATGCTAGTATCAAATTTAAGTAAAAGAAGATGTCTAGTTCTAAGAGTCGAATGAAGTTTCTATAATTTGAAGATTCTACAATTTAAAGTTTAGATATGAAAGAGGATCGAACCTCGTAGATGTAAAGAGTTTACCCTGGTCATACTTTAGATGGATTATGGTCCTTGTTCTTACGGGGGCGAGTGGTCCAGTCCTGATATTTGAATTTATAGTTATAGCTCCTGAAAGGCAAGAGTGAGATGTGGCATGTGCAAAGTTTCTGAGTTCTTTCAATACACTTGTTTTTCTAAAGTAAAGTTAAATTATTTTGTTTTCATTCAACCAAGAAGGTTATGTTATAATGATTAAACCATGAGAGCCCTAAGTAAAGAGGATTGTGTTGTGTGATAAACATTTAATTCTTGATGTGAAATGTTGATTTTGAGCTAATGATGTTATTGTTTTATATAGTATTGTTTAATTTTGATTAGTTTACCCTTTTTTTTATGTGATATTTTCAATTACGGTGATCGTATATAGGACCTTGTAGGTGATAGTTAGAAGTGATAGTGAGACGGTAAAGTTTCTTCATCTTTCTTTTTTAACAAAAATGTAAATAAAATGAATGAATGTAATTTTACAACTTTGTATATGGTAGAACCTCTTGGACATACCTAGGGTCGGCTCAAGGGTAAAGCGAATAAAGCACTCGCTTTAGGCCTCCAGCAAAAGAAGGCCTAAAAAAAAAAATTTGACTACTAATATTTCTTTATTACATTAATTATAAAATTATGTTTAAGAAAAAAGGCCTCAAAAAATTTTATATTTAGTACTAAGATACCTCTATTAAATTAATTATAAAATCATGTTTAAGAAAAAAAAAAGCTTCGAAATTTTTTTTATTACTAATATATAGCTCTATTAAATTAATTATAAGTTTATGTTTGAAATAAAATTTAATTAAATTATTATTGTCTGATAATTCTTATTGGTATTAAAAATGATAATTAATGAGTTAAAACTTTTTTTAGTAAATTATAATTTTGTTTACGAAAAAAAGAATGATTAGATATCTTTATTCTCTTACCATCAATTTGTATTCTATTTTCTTCTTTTATCTCTTTGGGAGTTCTCTTGTCTCTCCTTACTTTCTTCTACCCTAAAAGTCATTTTTTAGGGGTTTTACCATATTACATTCCTTGAATCTCATATTGTTCGTGTGTGTCAATTTTTTCATCATTATTACTGGTTAGTATGTTTTTTCTTTCTATTTGTGTTGTTGTTATTTTTATTTTGTTTTGGATTTGTATTAGAATTATAAATGTGTTTCTTTTGTCTAGTTTTATTTTTCGATACTTTTCGATTTAAAGGTTTCGAGAGTTTTTCTTTCATATATCTTGCCCACTTTTTTTTTTAATTATTTTTATTAATGATTAATCTTAAAATAAACTCTGCAGATATGTTAAAAAGTTGAGACGTGAGAAAGAGAAAGAGGCTTGAGACTTCAAGATACTACAAGTCTACTATCAAGTTTACTTTCTTGACAACCAAAACCAGGTTTTATTGTTTTAATTCATTCGTTTTATATACTTGTCTTTAGGAGTGTTTTATATATTATAATTTTTATTTCACATAAAAATATATAGATATGTCAACTAGAAAATTTGAATCAGGTTATTCAAAAATTCAAAAGAAGAAAAGAATTGAGGCATTAATTGCATCACAAAAATAAGCTATGAATAAATTTATAAAAATAGATAAGAAAAATGAATTAGAAAATACAGGTGGGTGCTCTTTGAATGAACAAGATAATAACAATATAGATATAGGTGAAAACAACAATAGAGAAAAGAAGTAGTTAGTGATGAGGATAATTATGATTCTCAAACCCATGACAACAAGGAGGAGATTGAGAGACTAGATAATGATTCTACTCTTGACAAAAATATTTGTGATCCAAGCCAATGAAAGAATAATGATACAAATTTGAGAGATTTATTGGTAGAAAAAGGTCCTATTAAAATCAATGATATAGATTTTCCTAAGGATATACATTCTAGGCACTTTTCTTCATTAAATTATTTTCAAACATTGCCTAGTGGAGAGAAATACGAAAGAAGATGGCTAATGTATTCTAGAGATTTAGATAAAGTCTTTTGTTTTTGCTGTAAATTATTTAATATTGTTTCTCGTACAAGTAAACTAGCTAATGAAGGTAGTAATGACCGGAGAAATCTTAGTAATAAGTTGAGGAGACATGAAATATCAAATGAGAATATTAGTAAAATGAATGAATGGATTGATTTGGAAATGAGATTGAAAAAAAAGTAAAACAATAGACAAGTATGTTCAAGAACAAATAAATAAAGATAGAGAACATCGGAGAAATGTGTTGTTAAGAATTAGTACGTTGTTAAAACTCTTGGTAATGGAAATTTTTTAAGTCTAATTGAAATGTGTACTGCACCTAGGCGGACTAATAAAACTACATGGCTAAACCCGCCTACGTATAGCCCCACAAGCAGTTATCAAACGAATAAACAGACAAGCATAAGCGGCCTAGGCCGCCTACTTCAGAGGACAAGATGACATCTGTTGACCATTCCATACTTAGAATATGACAGACAAGGCCCCTAGTACCAACAATCATTAACTAAGGGCCTGGGCCAGGCCCAAGCCCATCTACAACCCAAGCAATGGCCTAGCCCACGATAAGGCCAGACATAATTAATAACTCTATAAATACGTGTGGACCCCAGTAATTAAAGGTACGCATTCATTAATCTCTTAATCAAGAGATTTGACTTTTTAAGAATCTTTTGGCTGACTTGATCGTCAGAGCCTTCTCCGTAGGTAACCCCTCATGGGTCCAAGCCGTGCATACCAGCAAATGACATACGCAAGCCGAGGAGTAGCCAACTCGAGATATTGTGGATTGAGGTAAGGTGATATTTGTGTCTGACTTCTCTTATTTGTTTCCATAGGAACCAAATGATTGTAGAATTTGACCCAATTATGCAACATATTCGTCTAGGATGATGAAATTCACAACCATTACCTTAGGCATAATATACAAAATGAGTTGATAAATTTGTTAGCAAGTGAAATCAAAACAAAAATTATAAAAAAAATTACGGATACAAGATATTATTCAATCATACTTGATTGCAACCCAGATATAAGTCATCAAGAGCAAATGTCTTATGTATTACTGTGTGTAGATATTTCATCATCTCCTAGACAAGTTAATGAGTATTTTTCAGAATTTTTAAAAGAAGATTATACAAGTGGAAAAGGTCTTTTTGATGTTATTGTTGATGAATTAAAAAATCTTCAACTTGATATTAACGATCTTAGAGGACAAGAATATGATAATGGATCTAATATGAAAGGAAAACATTAGGGTGTGTAGAAAAATTTCTTAATATTAATCCTACATCATTTTATACTCTATGTGGTTGTCATAGTTTAAACTTAGTACTTTGTGATATTGCTAACTCTTGTCCAAAAGCTATATTTTTTTTATGTGTTACAATGTATATATACTATATTTTCTTCTTCTACAAAAAGGTAAATTTTTTGCCAAAACCATATACATAACTTAACTCTTAAATCATTGTCACAAACACGTTGGGAAAGTCGTATTGAAAATGTGAAAGATGTAAGATTTCAAACTTCACAAGTAAGAGATGCTTTATTTGAATTAGCTTAAGTTAGTGATGATCTTAAAATAAAAAGTGAAGTTGATTGTTTAGCAAGTTATGAACTAGAAAACTTTGAGTTTTTGTTAGGCATAAATATTTGGTATGACATTTTATTTTCAATTAACTATCTTAGTAAGAATTTACAATCAAAAGATATGTGCATTAGTGAAGCTATTGAACAATTCAAATGTCTTCTTTCATTTGTTTTTTTTGAAAAGAACAAAGAAAATGGATTTGAAAATGCATTAATTTCTTTCAAGAAAATTGCTTTTGAAATGAATATAGAACCTAAGTTGCTCTTTAAAAATCATTTATAATTGATTACTTTTTATGTATCGTAGATAAAACAATTACCACACTTCAAAGTAAATTTGAATAATTTAAAATATATGAAGATATTTTTGGTTTTTTTATTTAGTGTTAAAAAATTAAAGTCATTAGATTGTACATTTTTGAAAGAAAAATACTTAAACCTTGAAAAATCTTTAAAACTTGATAATTTGTTGGATATTGATAGATTTGATTTATTTTCAAAATTAAATATCTTAAAAGAAATTATGCATGTGTGAAAAATGATAAACCAATTGACATTTTTAATTATATAAAAAAAATAAATTCTTCCAAATGCATATATAGCTTATAAAATAATGATAACAATTTCAATGTTAATTGCTTCAACTAAAAGAAATTTCTCAAAATAAAAAATAATAAAAATTTATTTAAGATCAATAATATCCCAAAAAAGATTAAACAAATTAGTCCCATTATTTATTGAAAAAAAAATGTTAAATGAAATTAATTATAACAATTTAATAAATAATTTTACATCAAAAAAAGTAAAAAGAAAAATTTAAATAAATACCTCATCTTTTAAGTTTACTTTAGACCTCTCAATCTCTTGAGTCACCCCTCGACATACCAAGTCAGATGCATGTTTATATATTTATACATGTACTTAATATATGTAATGATGGAACTAGTGGTAAAATGTATGCTAATTAGGGTAGCTACATTTAGTCACTTGTAAGAATCTTAATCTTTTGCATTAATGTGATACCCCTATTCTTTTAATAATTTATGTTAAATTAAGAATTTGAATTATACATTAAATATAGATCTATCAGAAAGCAATGTACCATCTTACAATTCAAATTGTAGATCACAAAAGGGTTATGAAACACAAAACTCGAAAGATAAACAAAAGAGAAGCACATTGAGAGGATGATGAAAATAAACTCGTGTACAAACTAATCTATAACACGGTGTACCATAATCACTCTCTTAGTCAATAACATTTCCAAGAAAATCATTTTATCATGAACTAATTAGAAATAATGAAAAGTTTGGTTTCTTTTTCCCATTACCATGGTTATCGCCAATAACATTATTAGAAATCTCTTAAACTCTACAATTAAGCCTGAATCTGTTAACCAAGGTAACATAAGTACTGCTTTTACGAATTTGAACAAAATTTAACAATACAAATAGAAGCAAATTGCTACTGTAAACATGAACTGCAGAGGAAAATGAGTCTAACAAAGTTGAACTACATGCATAGAAGAGAATAACCTGTAAACTATAGACTAAACTTTTAGATGCACCTGCCTCCTATATGAACATATCGCCCCATTACCACTCTAATATAATCAATCAAGAATAAAGTATATTAGATCAAATAACTAGTCTAGTCAAGTTTGGAGACATCTAATTCAGTGAATAAGTCCCTCATGAAACCTATCCAAGCCATCAAAGCTAAACCAATCTTTTTTCATCTGCAGCATTTCAAGTTTCAAGGTCAATATCAAACATAACTGAATGAAAATGCATATTTTAATAATAAATTTCAAGAACAAACGGATAACTTACAAAGTAAGGGTATCCCTCCATGCTAAAGTTATCTGGAGCATGCTTCAGAAACAAATTAATGAAATAGAGCACAAAAAATCCACATTCATTACCATCTCTTTGTTGTGGCACCTACAGTAATTTGCTTTTATCATTGGTTATTTGGTTACACTGAGCTGCAAATCATAAGAAGGGTGATAATTACCTCAGGCACCAAAAATGGAATTTGAGATACAATTCGCCTTGTCTCAGGCCGGTCCATTGATTCATAAATATCTAGTACAAATCTGAAAATGAATTCAACAGCTTGCTTCCTTATCAATATTTCAACTGGGCAATGAGTAGATATTGTTGAGTAATAACACACCTTCTTATCTCAGGTTCAAGTCGCCTTGGATTGGCCATTTCAAGTGAATCCAGCAACAACATGCATGGTGATCTAGTAGCTGATTGCAAGCTCTCACCAAAATGGCAGAGGATCAAAAGGCTCCAGTGACCCCTATATAGCAAATGAGATTTAACATTTAACAGATAAGGAATAGAAATTTTGGTTATAAAGAAAATTGAGTGCATTTACCAGCAGACTATAGGAACAAAAACATATGACTTGGAGAAAATAGGTTCTTTTCTAATCCAAGTCAGCACCTTATCCTTAGATGAAGCATTCCTGTAAAGGCTAAACCATAAGCTGTCAAAGTACATAAACTGTGTCTTCCTGTCTTCTGGGAAAATCTTCCATATTTTCCTGCCAGAAAATTTATATTACAAACAAGGCCTCAATTTTGAAGTTGCTCCATTGAATCATAAATCATTATTAGACTGCCACTCACATCAAGAAAGTATCAAAAATTCCACTGTCTAGTTTATTCTTGAGTCTAGAAAGTGCTTCCTTGGGTCTACAATGCCTTTCTTTTGGTCTAGAAATTTCCTCCTTGGGTCTAGAGTGTGTTTCCTTTGCTCTAGAATGCACTTTGTTGGGTCTAGAAAGTGCTTCCTTACCATTAAATTTTCTCTTCCTTTTTGTCCGCAATCGCTGGGGAACATTGCTCCAATCAAATGGAAATGGTGAAGAACGAATTTCCATCATCTAAGGCTTCAACTTTTCTTTCTTAAAGGAGTTGTAGACTGTATTGTTTCTGTATCCTGAATTGATTTTTCTTTCTTGTTTCACAGAAACCACTGTGATGAAGAATAATGACAGACAGAATCAACTTCTCCATTTGGTTCTCAAAGCATATCAGCTTTCTAAACACCATGTCAAAGTTGTGAAACAAAAACAAACATAGTAATCACAACTTTTATTAACACAAAAAGTTCTAAAAAGGAAATAATAAAACTAACCTTGAAATTCAAGAAAATGAAAACTAATCAATGAAACCTAGAAATCACAATCATAGTCCGCAACAATTATGTCAGATACATATCTAACAAACAAACTCACATGTTCATTAAAACTACTGAGGTTGTACAGAAACATCACACAGAAACTAATTATGCCTCTCAAGCAAATTTTTTTGTACAGGTATTAGGGCACAACTTGATTATACTTAGATTCACTGTTTTGGCAGCAAACAAACTGATCATGTGTGTGGCTGACAACCATCCTTCTACAAAAAGTAACATTATTTGGTCAAAATTTGGGAAAAATTAGAAACCCTCGAAATGATGCATACTACGCTTTCTTTGATCGCTGTTACTAAAATTATATATTAATTTATTTTTCATTTAATAGAAAGAAAGAGTTTGATGTTGCAGTGAATGAGTTGTTATGGTGTAGCTTCAAAGTGTTGTTTCCATTTGAAGTGTTACAGAACCAAAAGGGTTTTTTATCACATCACAATAATATTAACATTAAAATAATAAAATAAATAATCACTAACCAGGAAGCAGAGGGTTCTCTCAACACTTTAACAGTGTTCGGTTGGAACAATCGGCTGAAGGCATAAGCACATTGTAAGTGTTGTGGAAAGTGTTTTGAACCCAAAAATGGTTCTCATTCTGAGGAAGGGGTTTTTGCTTTAATTATTCTCTTTTTATTGTAATTTCAAAATCTCTTTCTTCCTCTTCATGATGTTTACAAATATTTTCTAGAGTTCTTACACATTAGTTTTTAATTATTTTTTTTTTCAATATACATTATATTTCTTATGGTGAGCATAAACAAGATTTGATTTGGCTTTCAAAAGAATGCATTATTTTAATGAATGGTTTGCAGAGCAAATAAAATTTAAGTAGATTTTATTAAATTGTAATTATCTTCTTCTTTTTTGCTTAGTGTGGATTTTTGTCGTAATTAATCTTTGTTTATTATTTCAATATATTTTCTGCATATAATTAATCTTGCATTTTATAATTTATAATTTACTTGTTTTTATAATAATTATGCATTAATAACAATTTATAAAAATTTTACAATTTATATCTATTAATTTATAATCTTCAATTTATTTCTTAAAATTTATACTTTTTTATTTCATTTATATGTTGTGTGAATTATTCTTAAAGTAAGTCATTCTTTGGAAATATATAATTATAATCTTATATAATTATAATATCATAATATTATATTAGAAATCTTATTTAATATTTTTTTTATGACAATCCAATATATATTTATCTTTATTTTTATATATAAACGAAAATATGGTTGTTTATTTTAAAGATGAAAGTATGGTTGTTTACATTAAACTAGGAGTTTTTCTTTTTGAGCTCATTTTATGTATGTTTAAACATAAGCTGTTTTTATGGTTAAAATAATAGTTTTAATTATTCAAAATTATTATAAAAGTGTTCATAAATTTAATAATTTAAATGTTTTTTAACGTAAAAAAATACAGATACATGTTTTAACAAAGTAATGTTAATGTGGATTGTAGTTAAACTTAATTTTCTTATTATCATCATCTGATTTTTGTTCTAAAATTCAAATATCTGAGCACATTGGATTATCACGCACTTTTTATAGATAAATAAAGTCATACTTCATCAATATTATAATATATTAAATTAAACTTCTTTGGTAAATTAAACAAACTATCACTATACCTTTTAGACATTTACAAAATATTATCGCATCAGTTCATCTATTCAGGTAGAAATCCATGTTGTAGTTGGCAGATTACAGTGAGTGGTTTCCTTAAAACTTATAATGTACTTATTGTTAGCATATAAGCTATGTGAGCACTTCCAATGTTACACTGTGTATTAGTGTATGTAATCCATATCAAATCATGTTCAATTAATTATGAAAGTAACATTACAAACTGAGGTGGTGTACTTGCAGTTTTAACATTTGAACTCTAGATAAAATTATATAAATTAGACACATACAACTTCACTGTATATAAAAAATAATGATTATAAAGCAGCAAGTAGACAAGCAACAGAACACAATAATGGAAAATTGGTTCATTTACTTTTGCTTGTTATATTAGCAAAATATGATTTTGTTATCAACATGTTTGAATCATTAAAAATGTTTTCTTCACTTAGGGTGTCGAAACTCTCAAACATGTATGGTGGCATCTTTCTCTAAGAATTTTATGCCCTCTTCTCTTTTCATCTACACTCATGATAAGGTGAATGCATTTTCTTCTGTGTAAGTTGATGACTAATTTCTCCACATTATATCCATGGAATGGAAACCTAATCATCCTCCAGCCTCAGGATCTCAGGCAAGTTCCACATGATGGGAAAGAGACATGCTTCGAGTGGATAGGCATATAGAGTGCATTGCAGGTGTAGTATTTTAATTTTTATCACGCTCAACCTCCCTTTCCCTTTCAATTTTTCGTGCACAAGCTAACAGCCATGCATGCATTTTCAGTATCACATGAGACTCGTCTTACTTGAATGCTCTTTGAACTTTTCACTTTCTATACTTCATAAGTCAGCACATGATCTGGTTGCTTACATACACATTGTTTGTGGAGGTAATCCAAATTCTTGATCATATGAAAACAGTGCATTATGACGGACAGATTTCCAAGCAGTTGCCACTAACCCTACTGAGATAAAATGGCTCTTAACTTCCAGAATTTTGCCTCCACTATTGTTCTGCATCACACCTTCTCTATGACAACATACATGCCATGTTAAATAGTTTTAATAGAGCAATAAGTATGGTTGAAATTATTAACAGAAGTTTGTAAAATAAGAAAGATCCTCAATAAGTACCAAAAACCAAAACAGAATCAATCAAGTTGATCAAATGCTATATATTTTTCCCTTCTCTCATCAACCAAATATATATAAACTAGTTATATAAAATTGAATTTTTTATAATTAAGTAATTATATTAAGTACCTAAAACAATATGAGAGTAGAAGGAATTGGTGGAAAGAGACCAGAACCTCAAAACTAATAGGAAAGGAGTAAGAATAAATATGTTTTAAATTTCAAATGTTTTGAATAAGAATATAAACTTTAGTGATGTACCAATATAGAATCCTGAAATATACAAATCCCTGAGGGAAAACATGGAATGGATCAAAAAAAGTTAAATTAATAAGGAGGGGCAGAAATAATTAGCACTACTTACAATTTATATTCTGGGCTAGAAGCCACTCACAATAGCCAGAAGCATCTTTAATCCCCATTTAAGTAGGGAATTTTAATGGTCACATTGGATGTGCCGGATGTAAGTGCAGGGCCTGCCTTGAGTGAACTTCTTGCTGACTCCAACGCTCGAGAAGTTTGAAGAGCCATCTCGGCATGGAGTTGTAGACATGTCATAGCCATCTATAGTTAAATAAAAAAATTATTGGGAACAGGAAAATAACGGAAGTTAAACCAAAACAGAGAAGAGGATAAGGAGGCTTTGCAAAGCTTTACAGCAGAACAAAAAAGACTGAGTAAAAATATTATATTGACAGATGCTTATCAGTTAATATTTTAAAAGCAAATATATTGTCATGAAAAATTAAAATAAATATAAAAATAGAAGTCCAGAATGAGACCAATATTGATGAATCGTGACATTAATTGAAGTAACTAACCACATCTGTGTAACCTTAGCACAATAAAATAACTGTAGACCAATGCATAAAATTCTAAACCTTTTTGTATGACCAAAGTACAAGCAGATATAATTGAAAAGCTTGTAAGAAAAGGCAGAAAGGATTTAAACCTCTTTGAACCTTCAAATTTTCTGTTGCTTACCGTATAGCATTCTTTATCTGTGTCTAACTCAGCTATATCAAGGGCCCATGTGCGAATCCATTCAAGACCAGTAGAAATTTCAACATTTCCTTCGAGCAAGGCAGATGAAATGTAAGTAGGATGAAGGGCAACCAATACACATGAGGCTGCAAAAAGAACAGCTCTTCTCACATACGCTTCCTGGTGATGGCATACCTCTCTGCATGGATTAAAAGGCAAAGTTGAAAGTTTTCCTGCATTAGCACACTAGAAAAACAACATAGCAAGAGGTATAAACTACAACCAATAGGAAACACATTATCAACTCGATTAGCACGTGCAAACACACAGACTTTTTTGGTATGTCACTCCTCATACTGTTTCCAATTAAATTAACAACTAATATCTTAGCCAGTACCTGGATCTTAACATATTAAGGAGCAAAGGAGCCAGTACAGAAGCTTCTGGATGCATGGCTACAGATTTCATACAAACCCCAAGCATGTAAATGAGTTTCCCCAAGACAATGAAATCCCTGCCAAGCAAGTCAACACCATGCCTTTTCTTATCATATCCCTCCATGGCAGGAAGCATGAATGAAGCAGCATACAAGGGAAACTTATTATGGGAATACTCCATCTGGTTTTTCTGTGCAGGAGATCGCAGACTCCACCTGCGTGTTTTCCCCTTCTTGACCTGATTATGTTTTGGGGGAAGGTCCCTCTCGTAGCTATTTGACCAATTCAATAAAGAGCCAGCACCTGAGATCTCTTTCCAGGAACCAGCTCCAGGAGTCCCTGTGCTGCTAGGTAGGAACCAAGGACGGGTATCGGAAACAACTGAAATAAGGGAACTAGTCTGATGTTTGGGTTTCATAATTTTTGATTCAGCAAGCTCTTGAGCTGCTTCTGTCATAACATCTAGCATCATAATACGCTGACTGATATCAACATTAGGTGAATACAAAAGCTTGTTTAGTGTCTCAAGGGATTCAAATGGGCAGGTGACTGCCAAGGCAACTAATGCTCTTTGTCTTTTGTCTTCAGTTGATTCTTCTGCACCTTCTAAAGCAATATCAGAGCACCGAACCTGAACAAGAGTTCTGGTCAGATCCGTTGCTGCATGTTTCAGTTCGTCTGGAGATGCTCTTATGAGCTTTTCAGCTACATCAATAGCCGTTTCCACCTGTAATAAATTTTTAAACATCAAATTTCAGAAGAAAAAGTAGGATATCAAGAGAGAATCATAAACTGATTTGTTTAATAGCTCAGTCTAAAGTCTAGACCAATTATATAATACTTGGTAATCGCAGTAATTATTGAACCATGTAATTCATAACCAATTAATTTTTTCTCACAAGAAATAATAATAAAAACAACATTAAGCATAGACATATTTGATGATCAAATACAAGAAAAAAGTGTTGAGCAAATTACAAACCCCTTCAGCATCATCAGATTTTCTAAGAGCTGCAATAACTTCAGCCAGCTGTGAAAATTTTCTTTTCAGATCTGAGTCATCGTCTTCCAAATCATACGGCTGTAAAGATGAATCACTTGAGGAATATGAATTCTCGCTTGCACTGTCATCAACATCCTCCTCATTATCGTCTGAGTCATGATTCAGTGATGCTGGATCAATAATCTCATCTGGATCAAGCACATTAAACTCCAATAACTTCTTTTTGCCCTTTACATTAATACTTTTTCCTTTATTGGAAGGGGAATTAGTGTTCCTCTCTGGACCTGACACTGTAGAGGTCTTAGTTTCTTCAATACCTTTTCCTCCACAATTTGCTGCAGCTAGATTCCCTTTCTTGAGGATTGTGAATCCAAATTCCCAATCAATTGCCTCCCCACTGTAGCTATCATCAAGGTACAAGGGGTTCTTTGGATCAATAATTTTAGACAATGCCAAAGCAACACAGCTAGCCATTTTTCGAACTAAATGATTAGGACTCTCCAACCTACCTGAAATAATTACACAAAAAAATTAAAAAACAACTCATTCAGGAAATAGGAATACCAATTTTAGTCAGATTTACAGGACTACGAATATGTGTATATGCACAGGACATGCAGTAGCTTCTAAGCTGAGTTTATTTTCATTGACAGTTGTCAGTTAGTTATACTGAGCTGTCGGCTATCAAAATTTGAATTTTGTTTTGTATAAAATTACCTTTGAGATTTATTAAAAGAATGTTTTAAACCCTTTTTTTTCTTTGCTCTTTAACTTTCTCTTTCTACTTTTCAATATTTTCTTGCACTTTCTTTTCATAAGTTCACAGTTGATGAGTAGGAGTGGGATGGAGATGGATCCACAACAGTATTTCATCACAGCAGTCAAAGTTTTAGTACAAACCATTCTATTTTGTTTTGCAGTATTAAATTTTCTTGATGAAAGTCCAGAATGTCTTGATAGCAAATAGAAAAACTTTTAAGTGATAGGTTAAACTATTTGTAAAACTGAAAAGAAAGGTTGAATCAGATAGGAAAACAATCCTTGCAAGTAATTGAATACATTTGTTAAGTTCTTATTGGAACTTATTCATGGTTACTAGATGACTAGCACCACCTGAATACTGGAGAAAAGTCCTTAATGCAGCTTACTTTCTTACACAGCAAAAAGTTCCTAATCTGACATGGAAATGAAGATTTGGAAAAGCTATCATATAAGCCCTACAATTATTACAAATTATAAACTTCAAACAACAACTTAATCTTGATAAAATTGCCACATTTGACTTGACACAACGAAGGATCACAGAGTAAAACAGCAAGTTAAATGGAATCATTTCCTATATCCAGAAGGCCCCATACTACACAAATTGTTCCAGATCTAACACATGCTTCCAATGGGTAGGGCCTGCTATTAAAAGCATTCTGAAGGATTAAGCGTAGGCAATATGCAATAGTTCCAACCCTACATAATCTCTCTTTTCATCTCTAATATCAAGACATCAAACAATTAAGTAAATGATTCTTACAGCTAACCCCTTGAAGAATCAAATGCATTCCATTCTTCATCCCATCCAATTCCTCCCTAGACATTGTCTCCAGAGAAAGGCCTAGTGCAGCAGATATGTCTGGGATAGATATAGGAAAAATAAATAAATATGGTACCAGATCCAGTGAATACTCAGAGGAGGAAGGTACATGATATTATTATAATGACAATGCCCCAATATACAGCAAATAGGGTGTGAGCATTGACACAACAGGAAGGCCTTTGTATTGCAACTCAATGAAGGTGAGATGTAGTGGTGGAGAAATTCTTTCCAGTTACAAGGGTAAAAGCAATAAACTTGCCCTTCCCCAAACCCCACAATGAAGGCAAATTCATGCACTAAACCACCCTTTCAAACTCAAAACTAGAAGCTATTATTCCTCTATTCCGCATGCTTTTCACTTTCAGTATACTGGTGCGATTAAAAAGGATACAAGCTTGTTGCTCAATAGGTGCTGTTTGCACAAATTCTTTCTTAGACCATACTGCCATCAGACGTTGGACAGTATTCAAAAGCCCAGCGCGATTATGTTCTGATAATGAGGAACCAGGTGGGCATTCATGGACAGCGAACTGAAGGATCCATTTCAGGCAGCTAACAGGGAATACTTTCCATAGCAGGAATTTGTCAACAAACATAGACCTGAGGTGGAGACAAGGGAACATAGCAAAACAAAGGGGCATAAGCATACAAAAAGTATTAGTAATACTGAAATTTCATTACAGATTATTAAACAAAAAGACAAAAAGGAAAAAGTGCTTATGATGGTGTCAACATGCCTACAGCCATGCTGTGTCCCAATAGTAGTCAGTGGTGGGAAATGCCGGCATGGTGGAGGCTTAGCCCCTATATGGCAAAAAATCATTGAGTACCAGTTTGGCTTAGAACATGTCTCTAGCAGTCATGACTCTTTTTCAGTGCAAACACCACTTATGCGGACCTAAAGTGGTGTCATTTTGGTGTGGCTGTTCTAGGAGGACAATCTTGAGAATGTTCCCCATTTTTATTTAAACAGAACAGAGTCAGGAAATTGGCCACAATCACCCCCACTTTTCTCCAATGATGTCAACCCACCTTCTCTAGCGACAATGCCACATTTGCAGCCACATAGTGTTTTCTAGAAATTTTTAGCAAAGTCGTCTCTGTTGAGGTTGTGCAGCCATTTTCTGAACTATACAGATATCTCAAAGTATGAAAGAGATACTATCTGTTCTAACCTGTAGTCTGTTGTTCTTGTGAGTTCTACCCTACAATCTACCTTATATTTTATTTTATTTTACTAATTGGGTTTTGTCTTCCTAGTTGAATTATGGTAATTGCTACATCCACTCAACCACACGGATCTACACCAACCACTGCCTCCACCTCTGCGTTAGTTTCTTACTTGTACACTGAAATGTGCATTTAGTTTTCAAATTTTGACTTTTTATCACTAATTACAAATGTCTTTAATTTTAGTGTTCTTAATTTAATTTTTCAGCACACAAATATATAACGTGTATATTAAAACTTCAGAACTGTGGTCATCCAGTACCCAATACAACTTTTTCAGAGTCAGACACTCCGTGCTGCTATTTAGAATTGACTAGTTGTATTGTAGGTCATTCTGAACAAAAGCAAAACAAAATGATATTTTCAATCACCTGACAGAAGCCTGAAGCTTAAAAATTCGATGGAATAACAACCACAGCAGCCAATACGCTTGAACATCATTTGCATCTTGAGTAGCTAACTTATGCAAAATCAGCTCAGAGATTCTTTCTTTGGTATAAGGGTCGCTGATGGATTCCATTATTCTTGACCAAAATACCATGTCAGGTTTCAATGCAAGCAACTCCTTCGTAATTGAATCATTATTTGATGATAAGCAACCATTGACAAGCCTTAGCACTTCAGGTATTAATTCACTAGATAGAAGATCTACAAGAAAGGGACTGCATTAGGAAACAATTTTGATCACACTAAACAGCTAGTCCAGACAGAAACTAAAACATAATTCACAACACTACAAGCACAGGAGTAGAGTCATAATTAACCGCAAGTCACAAACTTCATTTATCTCCTTCAGCAATTTAAAAAGTAGATTTGTTGTGTTTTCCATTAAATATAGGATAATAGTTAGAAGACAGTCAATTTCAACATGATGTTTCCAGTTTCTCAAACAATGGTTATTAGTCCTCCTGATCACAATGGAGAGTGGCCAAACATAAAAACACATGGCAGGATGGCTGATATAACAATGGTTAAATATACAAAATAATCAACTTACACTACACAAATATAAATACTCTTAAAAATAAAATAAAAAATACCAAAAGTAAGAACATTCATAATTAATAATCAAACCTCATTTTATAAAGGAGTATGTGGGGGAGGAGGGGAGAACGGACCTATGAAGTGTGAAGAAAGAACATAACACGCAAAAAAAATACAGAGACCTGCAAGCTACAGTGCGGAATTTGAACAGATACCAAAGTATAAAACAACAGAGATGTGAGAATACTGAATAGAGACACAAACACTGCCATAGAGCAGAGGATCTGTTGAAGAACATCAGGATCTGTGAAGACAACACTAGTGCAGGGGTTTAGTGGCCGGACACAAAACAGAGGTCACATTCCATCTTACATTGAAACAAGGAGAAACTTCCAATTCTTTTTCAGAAAAGAAGCCCCATATATTTATGATGTAACACAAAGGTGAATCAAAAATCAGGGGGCAAAGAAAAGTATTATATCACTGAAAATAGATACCACCCTCAACTGCTGCAATTTTTCAAGATAACAGCTTAACTGAAAGAAATCCACAATAGAAACCTTGCAATGGTACTGCTCCATTGCTAAAGCTCATAGTTCACAACTACACCTAAAAACAGCATTTTACATATACGAAATATTACATTTCTATTCCAATAGAGAAGACCTAAATCCATCAAAACAACAGGATACCTTACAACTGAGTTATAAATAAAATTACCAAAGCAGACTCTTGCAATAATTTTTTTATTTGCTATGAACAGTCTTTAATTCACAAATTGTTGAGATTAAATTGATGCTGACAAGAGTAAAACAGTTATGTTCAGTGCACACATTTGCAATTTAATAAGATATGTACTCTTAAATAGAACAAAAAAATAATATATTCTACTTTTAAAATACCAGCATCCAACATATTTAACCTTTTAGAAGTGTTGCTTAACATGGATTCACATCAGTGTCAAGTTAATAATCAAATATTACAATTGTGATTTTGGAACTTTATTAGAGACTACAGAGCCATTCATTTGCTTGGGTTACGTTCACTACTACTCACATACTCACATGTTGACTCCGACTTGGAATCTTAGCCGAGTGGCATCACGTCCAAGGAAAATAGATACAACCTCTAGGTGGTATCTTTACCATGTAGGTGAGGAATAAAAAATGTCAAACTTGCAGTGGTTTGTAACCGCATGTCGGCACTTACAATAATGCATTTCAAACTTTTACAAACTTGGCATTGATGTCAATTTCACATTGATAATTGGTTCACTGGCTTCTTTTAGTTTTGTCAAATAACTCAGACATATTGCACACAAGAAACTGAATAGTATGCCTTCTGCAAACTATAACCCAAGTGACACTTGCTATCTTTTGAAAGCTATAACCTTTATAACAAGTGAAGAATGCATTTTTTTTTCCACCAAATGGTACACAAATTGCAACATATTGTGGCACTGGAAAAAACATGACATATTTCACAAAGGATGATAACTAATTCAAAATAAACTAATGATATTTAATAATATATATAGGTCAAAGAAAATGTTGAAGTATCAAATTTCTATTTACCAGTAGAGCCTCGGCGACAAATTCGAGAAAACATTTCCCCTACAAAAAACATTGCACCATTTTTGTCCATTTCATCCATCTCTGCATTTTCTAGCAAGACCATCTCTCTTTTTTCTGCCAAGGAGAGTAGTTGCACAACAACCTGCTTGAAAAACACACTGAAACTCTTGGTGAAAAAAATAGATCAATTGCTTAAAGGTTACTCACAAACAATAATGGTATTCAACAATTGAAAACCCACAAACTATCTCAACCAAGAAAAGAAAAGGAGGATACTGTGATGACAAGGAAGTGGATGAGTTCATTCTTGCTTTGTCGGGAATAGATGCAACAATCTGTGCCACCCTTGATACATCCATCTTGGTATGTACATCTGTAACGTTTCTCAATTTAGAAGAACCACCAAACTCTCTTGCTAACTGGACCACCCCTTTATTTTCAAGCAAGCACAGTACAAGCAATCTGTTATACATGTGGAATCAGAATAAGTTCTTCCCATCGTCATTAAATCAAATCACTTTATCACTTCACACCAAATTAAGCACAAGCATGCGGATAACTTTCAAAAAAAGAGAAACTTCATTCAAGACATTGCACAATGCGAACATCCATACCTTTCAGAATTAGAGAGGACGGCATTAACATCTAGACCATCAACCGGACTCAGCTGGAGAAAAGGAACCAAAATCTGCAGCACCTCAGAAACCAATCCACGGACAAAGAAAACATCATAAACACATTTCTGCGCCGAAAAGGGAAAACAACCCAGCCAGTTCGAGGCAACATCTGCAGGAAGTTCCATATCGCATGAAAAAACAGGAGCAGCAAAACGCAATATTATTTGCGGGACTCAAAATTTGGAAAGGAAAATAAAAACTAAAAAATAAAAACCCTTACCAAGTAATAGGAACCTAGCCAGTGTAGGGAAAGCAGCTCCTCTATAAAACGCACGCCACCAACCATTTCGTTTTTCTGCAGTAGGAACTTCGACACTGAAGACCTGAACGCAAAATAAACACGAATTTACGAATATGTCGTTATGATAACGGCGAACTACGAGAAAAAAAAATGAGTACAGACCTGGTCTCGGTAACTCTCGTCTATGCAATCTGTCACGATGGAAACATGCATTCAAAATCAAAATTCTACTTCAAACAAGTGAAATAGTGCATGTTCCTTCACAGTATGCGGATAGTGAAGAATTTGATTCAAGTTAGGGCACAAACCAACGAACCTGAGAGAAGAGAAAGGTCTACGGGGAAGAACATGGTAGCTATGGAATGAAGGGCGCAAATGACTTGATCGACGTGCTTCGCGTTCTTTATAGCCGAAATCACTTTGGCGACGTTGGTAACCACCTCATGTTCCAATTCTTTCTTCTCTGAAACTTCCTCCATAAGCGATTTTCCAAAGCGGAGTTTCTCTGGCTACTTTGCTTTCACCACGAATTTGCACTCAATTTCTGCACTTCCGGATGAGTCTACTTCGTTGCGGAAGCTTTGGGGTTAATTAAACGGCCTAGTTCAATCCTGAACGAGTATCATAGATATAATTATAATTAGGATTACATACATTTTTGTGTCATGTTCTTAGAGTTAACTGCGGATGATTCTATTTTTACTAAATGTTTAAAATAGTTTTAGTGTTTATTGTGGATGGTCCTCATTTTTATCAAATATTTAAAATGGTTTTTATTTTCGCAATTTGTGTTTAATTTAGTTTTTTTATGTAATGTTTTAAATCAGTAACGGAACACTGTATAGATGATATTGTTTGTATTATATTGTACTGAAATGTATTCCATATGCTGTATAGGTGGATTATTAACATTTAACTCAACTAGAGATTGCATATAGGGAGTCAAAGCATGAAAACATAGCATGACTCTTAGGTTATATAAAAGGCTTCAAAAAATGACATAAGAGATCCACAAAGTTCTTAAGTTCTTAAGATTGTATGGATTATCAAACTTACTAATGATAAATCGATTGAAGAACATATTAAATAATAATATTGATGATGGTTACATTCCTAATTGGAATTATACCAGTAGATAAATTAAACATGTGAATAGAATATGTGAATAGAATGGTTGGAATAGCCATTGTGCTCCTCCTCACTATACTGGACACTATGTAAGAATGATTATTTTCTTATATCCATGAAATTCATCAATTATCTAATCTAACTCAGGAGACAACATTTACCTTCCTGGTTCATAGAAACCACACAAACATGTGATGATCGACAAGTTGTTTCATTTCCTACGTTTTCTTTTCACATTTAACACACTATCCCAAAAGAGGGAAGAAAAGCAAGAAAAGAGTCAAAAGGGACACTCCTTGCATATCTAATGGTTAATACTACCAGTAATCTTCATCAAGTACCATGTTACAATTTTCTTATAATGCAACATGCACATCATAAAATTTCTCTCTTTGATTGTACAATATATCTTTATCTAAAAAGGATCTTCAAACTTATACACCAGTTTTATACATCACTTTAAAATAACAAATAAAAATGGGAGAAGCATAGACAACCATAATCATATGAAATTTAAATAGAAGATCATACTAGAAGCACATGCTAACAACCTGAATTCTCTGACAAATCACGAAAGCCAAGTAATTGCAAGCTTGAATTGTATACCACCTGGAGTTTTTAACCAGTAGCACAAATCAACATTGCACTAACCACATTTACAATAACAAAAACCAAAGTATATCCGAAAATAAGTTGATTATTTACTATTTAACAAAGAATGCAACAAACATAAGTGAACACAGGGGTAAAGAATGCATATACAAATTGGTATTATATGCATATTACCAACTTATTTTAATTTAGGAAACTACCAATTATATCCATTTTCTATCAATTCTCTTAAACTAATCAGTGAGATCAATGAGACCAATCAACGCATTTGACACAATTGTTGCTTTTGCACCTATGTTGTTGTTAACAAGTAACAACGACCCAGAGAAAGCACCTAAATTTCAATAAAGAAAAACTTTTATCCTTAGATTTTGAGTTTCTAAGACAACATTTTCAATTGGTTTACTTGGTTTACAGGTAACAAGCAAACACAGGCCTATTGTAAAATTAAATTAATTATATATAATAATAAAAACATATGGTTTCACTAATTGGGAAAAAAAGATATACATAGTTTTATTAGATGTGTTTGTATTTTATGCTACTTTTTATTTTTAGATTTTACTATATATTAGGTTATAATTTAAAATACTATTAAAATAAAACAAGTAAATGATTGAGTGACAAATCAAGATGTTCAATAGGAACTACACAGTTTAACTGAAATCAATGAGCCAACCAAAACCAAAACATGTTTCAAGATTGAAATCATATTGATGAATCAAGATTGAAATCATATTAGGTCACTGTTCTGAATATGGGTTAATTTCGCATTATTTGGTCTAATTTTTGTTTTTAATTATTTTTAGGTATTTGGATGAAGCAATTTTGGAGCTTGGACATCAATATTGAGTTGAAGAGAGTCGCCACATCATTTCCACATCATTTCCATGTCATTTCCACGTCAGCAGAGTGAATGGGCCAACATTTGAGACCCAGAGTGGCATTTTTGTAATTTTGCAGCTCATAATGGCAGTTTTGTAAATATGAGTGGCATGGGTGAAATGACTACGAAATTAGGTCTGCATGGAGTGAGGGAGCCGCTACTTCATCTTCTCCATTCTCTCCAACTCCATTTTTTCGTGCTCCAAGCTTCCATGGATGTCCCCCCTTGCGGTTTTTCACGTTTTTGGGTCATTTTTACCGTTTTTATGCACATTTGACAGCACCCATTGAGGGTTTTGCGTTTTGATTTCATTTTCTACATTGGGCAGCTCGTTTTGTGATTTCATTGACTTGGAACAATACCCATTCATGGGGTTTTCGCATTTATATATGATAGCACCGTTTTGAATTCCATTTAAACTTTGAAATCTCTCTTTTTGCTCTTAAATTGCGTTTTCAGATTTCATAGTTAGGGTTCTTGGTTCTGTTTTTGTGATTCCAATTTTGAAGTGTTTAATTGCTCATTTCCATGTCTAGCTAAATTCGTGTATTGACTCTTTGATGGAAAATGCAGTGAAGCTTTGAGGTTGTGCTTGTTTTGTGAAATCTGCCATGTTTTTGTTCTGAATTCGTGGAATGCATGTGGTGAATCTGTTAATGCTTAATTTACAGAGTAATTGCATACGTTTTGGTTAAGATACGTTCATGCTTAATGTATGTAGCTTGGTTGTCACGAATTTAAGGATGTGTGCATTGCTTAATTGCATATTGAAGCTAGATTGTAATTTTCGCTTAGTGAATTATTATCTAGTGGATTGAGATAAGGCAGAGTTTGTGTTAATTTGGTGGCCTATGATAAGTGAAATTGCGTTTGAATCAAGGATGTCAATACGGTTTTAATCACTGTAGCATTTAATTTAATCTATTGATTAGCATTCTGAATCTGTCTGCCAAACCCCCCATGTGTTGTATTGTTGTGTTCATTTGGAAATTGAAGCTTTGAATGAAAATATTGGTCGTTGGGAGACGACTTGGTTCACTTTCATATACTGCATTTATTCTGTTTTAATTTGGTGGGGTACGGCCTTTATCACATACTTTAATTCCAACCAAAATCAAAACAAATCAATGAGTCATTCAATTATTCAAGTCGATATTAAAAAATATTTCAATACCTAAATGAGGTTAATCTTTGAGCTCATACTTCATAGACTCGTGCCTTGACATGAACTCGTCAACCTCCTCTAGCAAGCCGTCCACCACTTTATCGTGTCTCGCATTTCACCTTGGCGGCAACTGCTTCGTCGTTGTCGTCGCTTATCTGTTGGTGCTCAAAATCGAATTCTCCAGCACACCATCGAGTCTCTCCGCTTCTATGACAAACTAAGCAACGATGAAACTAGAACTAGAGGCTTGTCGCCATGTGTGACACTATTAGCGGTTGCTAGAGTTCGAACGTGACTGACCTCAATAGTGGTTGCTAGAGGCACCGAACATGAGAGCATTCGATCCCAAATGCACCGCAAATTTGGAAAATGAAACACCTAAAAGCAAAACTCTTAGATACAAACGTCTAATGGGAGAATGGGAGAGTGAAAAGAAATTTTCAAAAGCCAAAGAGAACAAAAGAAAAACCATTATCAATCGGAATATGTGTCAATACCTAATTTCGTCCGGATAACACTGATAAAAATGATAATAGAAACAAGTTAATTAAAAGTTCAATTGAGAAAAATAAATAAATAATTAATAAAATAAAAAAGGTAAAAAATATGTTTTTGTTTGAAAAAGAATAAATATCTATGTTTATTTTATTTTATTTATTATTATTATTATCTTTTTTTATTATTTATTTTATTTTTAATTTTAATTTAATTTAATTTTGTTTTTGTGTTTTGTTTTATTTATTTATGCTTTTTATTTTATTTTTATTTTTATTATTTTTATTTTATTATTATATTATTTTTCTTTCTTTTATTATAGTTCCATTTTGTTTTATGTCTCTCATTCTAGTTTAATAAAAAAAAAGAA
>Ga0214542_1002689_pt1 | contig 36587 bp, 19 predicted proteins | sample CNSS1metaG_FD_160096 | JGI IMG/M metagenome (GOLD analysis project Ga0214542, IMG submission 160096) | Root nodule microbial communities from cowpea collected in UCLA plant growth center, Los Angeles, California, USA - CNSS1 | ecosystem: Host-associated > Plants > Roots > Nodule | place: USA...
AACTTAGGGAATCAAAAATAACAAACACAAATGAAAGGGATGAAGGATTAATGAACTTCCTTTCTAAACATGCTTAGTCTTCTTAAGCATGTGCCTTCATCCTTGGTTGGGGTCAATCCTTCATCAGTACTCAATGACCATGATAGAACTTTTGACAGTAATGGCAAGAAGGGTCAATCTTTACTTGAATAACAGGGAAGATCTCCCTTTGTGACTGATACCAGGTCCAAGTATGTTGAGAGGTCTTCTTTGTGAATGATATACACTCCAGATATTTTGACAGGTCTTTGGACCACTCCTCACTATTTTATAATTCTGAAGAAGTTCCCTCACAGCATCCCATCCCAACGCTTTTCACCTTGTCCTTAAGGGGAAATTAGAGGAGTTGTTTTGAGAGGAAGAATCTGTGGTAGTTTGTTTATAAAAGATTAGTAACATAGACTAAGAAGTTACTAATATTCTATTAAACCGCTTCATATAAAAAGCATAAATCATATTAGATTACGATCCATTATTTTATGAGCATAACAACATTAATTGAAATTAAAAGCAGAACCATAACAGTCTAACAAACAAATTAAAAAAATTCTTACAAAATGGGAAACAAACTATGTTTGTCAAAAAACTTTTATGGGCACGAGTTCATAAAATCTTCTCCTTGCCTAAATAGCGGCTTTGGTTCTGCAATAAATTAGCTTGACTTCTCCTTCTCTTTGCACGTCTCTTAAGAAAAACAACTTAATCTTAAAATGCTTAGTCGTGTCATGGAAAAGGGATTTTAAGAAAGTTGAATTTAAGCCTAACTCAATCTTGCAAAACAAACTAGTAAGTTGAGGTTTGCATCCACTTATATAGTATAATTTGACCATAACTCTTTGATGTGTGATCTCCAAAACACTTCCTTATGCCGAGTATGAGATTATATTTGTGGGTTTTGCTGAGACGAACAAACTTGACTAGGATAAGCTATGAATGACTTTGATACCATGGCATGTATATTGAAGGTGTCATTTGCATATTCTTTCTCGTTATATGATTTTATTGCGCACAACCTACAACTACTTTGATCTTGCACAAATGCTTCATGTTTTCAAAATAAGTAAGCAACCTTGGTTTTGGATTTAAAGAGAAAAAATCCAACAAAATTTGGTATAATCATTAATAAGTGTAATATAATATTTATTACCATATAGAGATGATAGTCTCTAAGATCCTCCAACATCTGGATGTACTAGTTGCAACTTGTGTCTTGCACCCCACGATGTTGAGGAAATGGTCTTCTAATTAGCTTGCCATATTTACAAGCAACCCTCTTGTCATCAAGTATTGTCACACCTTTAACCAAGGCATGTTTTTGCATGTATAACAATCCATCAAGATGAAAATGCTCGAGTCTCTTGTGTCATTATTCAACATTGTTGGCTGTGCTTAAAAAAGCAATCTAGTCCTCCATCTGATTTAGAGCATAACTTCTCATTTTCACCTAAATACATTTTTGTTTTGCTTTTTTCGCCTCTGATCAACCACTGATTGTTTTTAAATATGGCTTTATTGCTGCTTTTCACAAGTTGTGCAAGACTAAGGAAATTTTGGTCAATATCAGACATATATATAACATAAAACATTATATATTTATTTCAAACCTGTCTAGCTATCAATAGCAATGGTCCCTTTTCCCTTGACGGATGAAATCACCAATGCCAATTTTTACTTTGAAAATGACTATTTTATTAAGCTCTTTAAAATGCTTCTTGTCAATTGGTCATATGGTCTATGCAACTACTATTTGTTAGGCATGAGTCACTAGAATTGTTGGTTTTGCTAAACATGTTATGGCAATTTGGCAAAAAGTTGCTCATCTTTTTGTTCCTCCATAGTCACCTTATCTCCTCTTTTATAGACTTGTACATTTGCTCTATATGTCTTATATTGCCACCTTTTCTGCATTTGACATTTGGCCTCCACCAACACCTTTTTTGAGGATGATTTAATTTTTGACAATGTGGACAAGGAGGAAAAGTCTCTTCTTGCTGCTTGTTGGGGCCTTTTTGATTTTTTGTTCTTCCATTTGCTATTTTTCTTTTGGTCTTTCAAACGTCTTGAGTTTTGTGCTTTTATTTGAAAAACACCTTGTACTATACTATCTCCTCCTGTCTCATCGTTCTTCTTTGCTCCTATGCCTGTAAAACTTTTATGAATTCTGCAAGGGCAATGGTTGGCAGATCTTTTGACCCCTCTAAAGCGGATATCTTCAATTCATATTTTCCTTAAAAGTGTCAAGAATTTTTTGTACAGTTCTTTCATCTGGAAAGTCCTTACCAAGAAGTTGCACTTTGTTTGCTATGCTTAGGAGTCTGTCAGCATAGCGTTTGATGGAATCTGTATCTTTCATGCTATGCACCTTGGATTTTTTGATCAAGTTGAGAGCTTCCATGCTTTTGGTTCTTTCACAATCATGATTTTTTTTGTTTGAGGTACTCCCAAATGGCTTTTGAGATTTCAAGTTCATAATTCTTCTAGATTTTGTTTTTGACTTAGCTTTAGCCTTTCTTGTCTTCATCTCTACGAGTCTTCATTTGAGCTAGGGTGGGAATTTTAGGTACCCCAGAAACATCATAGTGGTCTTCTAATGCCTCCAAGGATCTAATGCTTCAAGATGAACAATCATCTTTGCAGTCCATAATTTGTACTCACCATCAGAAGTAGGTGCGCTGGTTGTGTGTGCTATATCTCCTTCCATTGTTGCTTTTCATAGATTCCTCAAGATACCAATTTGTAGTATTTGGTTTATAAAAATAGGAAAAAGAAAAGGAGTGACAGAGACTGGGAAGTTACTAATATGCTCTATATAAAGAGCATAAGTTATATCAGATTACAACCCCTTATTTTATGGGCATATCAATATTAATTGAAATTAAAAACAGAACCATAAAAGTCTAACATTTTAAATGTAAACAACTTAAAGAAATTCTTACAGAGTACAATCTGTCAAACAACTTTTATAGGCATATGTTCAACAAAATCTTCCACTGGATGATGAGGGCGTTTACTGCTCCTTGATCGCCATACCTAAATGTTAACATACCTTTTGGTTGGGGTTGTAATCCCCATTACTCAGTTAGGACTGGTTAGAGAGGTTGTGGCACTGTTGATGCTGCCAATGCCTTCTTTAGTGAGAATGCATGGAAAATTGGATGGATGCAAGCATGTTTTTGTAAGTCTAGCTTGTATAATACCTTGAAACAAACTATCCTTTTTTATTTCAATTTGGATTGATGTTAGCTTCCTTCTAAATGTACTTTCAAACTAAAAGATACAGAGATCATCCTTCTTCAGATGTACGTTTGACATCCAAATGTACTTTTAAACTTTTCTCCAAACATACACTTCTTTTGAGAAGAATATTACAACGCTAGAATAGTATATATGGAAATTCTGCAACAGCAGGTTGATGTCTTTGTTAAAGCCCGGTGAAGTCACAAAGCCAGGCTTGTGTCTTTGAAAAGCTATGGGGCTTTGAAATCTCTAATCTCATTGTGCGCAAATTCTTTCTTAGGGAAGATTTGGATGGAGGTCATGGGTCAACAAGTAGAGAGAATATTGAAACAATGATGTCACAAATGGCAAAATAGAGTTCTGAACTAACTGGAATGACAGCATGGCAGTGAGAGATTGGCAATGGTGACCAGACAGAATAAACAGGAACTCAGAGATAAATACAGTTGTTATGATATGCTGGAGATGTCATAGTGGTAGAAGAAACTGATGATAGAGATGGTTGCAACAAAGAACACGACCAAGGAGTACTAGAAGGAAGACACAATAGCTGGAAAATTGTTTTAAACATGCTGGAAAATTGCACAATGTAGGCTAAGATAGAGAAAAGGACTGCGGAATGAAGAAGGCAGCTAGAAGAGAGCTGAACACCCCGAAAGGAATATATAACAAAGCTAAATGTCAAAATGCGTTGGAGGGTTGACAACATGAAATATGGTTAATTTGAAGTAAGAATTATGAAATTAAAGTAGAATAATAAAATGTAAACTTTTAGGAGTTCCTGCTGCAAAAATATTGACCAAAAATGTCACAGGGTGATACCACTGTAATTCCTCTTTGAAATTAGGTGTTGATAGTATATCTAGTGTTAGGCTATTCTTTGTACCAGTCTTACTCTTTTAACTAGTTTGTTAAGCTGACTCACACAACATCTTATAAAAGTTAGTTAGCCAACTGTCATCTTGTAAGAAAAGCTGCAGTCTGTTGTTGAACAGTTAGATCTTATCTGGCTAGGTTGCAGCTCAAGCTAACCAGCTTTCACTATGTAAGAGCTTGAAAAAAGTATATAAGAGGACAATCCTCGTGTTATAAGCGGATTTTGTGAAGTAGAGCTAAACTCATTCAAATTATTGTAGATGGTGATATATCATAAAATATTATCTCCTATTCATATTTCGAACTACATTAAGAACAAATCACGATTATATAAGAAAACATGGTAATTAATCGGTGAATAATGAGGAAATGGGGAAACTGATGATAGAGGGTAGTCTAAAATATGCTGAGATAATTTTGAATATTTCCATATGTTATAACAAAAGCATAGCATTTTCATTTTAGAAAAATTCAAGTATTGCAATTTATATAGTTAGTTGTATCTGCTGACCAAAATAAATATATATATAGTTAGTTGTATCTAGTGAAGTAAGACATATGAGTACTGTATTCCAAAACACATGAGCCATAAATGACACCAAAATAGGATATTCCCTGGATTCACATTTAGTAATTTTGTGTATTGTTGTACTTTTCCCTTTTTAGAGTATCTTGCCTTCATAACAACATCAATGTTACACTGTAATGTGATGATTTGTGCCTACGCAAACCATTGACCTCTAATTCATTCGTTTTTCTTACAGTTTTTCTCAATCTCTCTCTATTTAGATCTACTCTCATCAACAGGGCTTATGTATAAGTCTTCTCATGTATAGTGAGAATGCATTCTTTTATAATCTTGTCATGTCTAAGATATTCACTCATCTGATTCAACTTTCTCTTCTCTGTAATATGGAGATTATTCTCTTATTAACTTTTCGGCTCAACACTTAGTTCTATACATCATGCACATCATATAGCTACAGGATTTTTTCCCCTCAATCTTGAGTGATACTTTTGTTTTTTGTCATACGTTAAGTGGACTCCTCCTTCAATCCTATGGTATACATCACCTTCCATTTTTCCATCCTTTTGTATGATGGAGCCAAGATACTTAAACTGTGTGACTTGTGGTAAGGGCATGGTTTCCGATTTTCTCCAAGTTGTAATGTGTGTCTCATATTAAACATACATGTGTTTCCATAACTTATGTCTGCAGCTGCATCTTTGATGTTCCCATTTATTTCCTTTCTCAGTTCTTTGACTAGGACTATGTCATCTCCACAAAACATCTATCATGGCATAGACTCTTGGATATGCTTAGTAAACACATCTAAGTCGAAGGTGAACAGATAGGGCTCAAAGTTTACCTTTGAGACAAACTTATACGAAAATTTGTTGTGAACTCACCTTTTATCTTCACAGTTGTCATGATAGGCATTATGTACTCCTTTTTTCTTTAGGCCTTCCACTCCACATAGCCTCTCTTGGAAGTAGGAACAGTATATATGCCTTCCAAATCAACTAAAAATCATATATAGGTCTCTTTGATTCCTTTGACATCACTTCATCAACTGTTGTCCTAGTATATTGTTTCCATTGTTGACATCATTTAGATTTTCAATGTCAGTCTTTTGTATTAATCTTTGCACAATTACCCTCTTCCGTAGCATTGTAGTATGTTTATAATCTTAATTCTTCCTTTAATTCGAAGAAATTTGTATATCTCCTTTGTTCTTGTATATGTGGATTAAAGTGCTTCGCACATGTAGCATTTTACAGGCCATAGTCTTGTTAGAAAACTGTAACCCAACTAATGCATTTCTCTTCTGGACCCCTTCATCTGGGCTTCACAAGATAATATATATTCAATTAATTGATTTATTTTTATAATGAATTGTGCTTTTCTTTTCTTAACTGCATTATCTATGGATTTTCATCTAATGTTTCTCCCCATAATGGTTGAGACTGGTATATAATTTTGAAATATTGTCTGCATGCAGATTCTTTCAATTGTTTCTCGTAGTTATGGACATATCTTTCTCTGTTATTGTGAATTGTTGACAAATACATACAGTAATCTTCTAATAGTTTCAATGTCTCATTTTTTAACAATCTCCAAATGTCAAATTTGTATTTTTATTTTTCCTTTTCTTCGGGTCCCATCATTCTTTTCTCTTTAGTGTTATAATGTTCTTTGTCTTTTATCCTGGCAAGAAGTCTTTGCTAATTGATCAAATTTTGCAACTTAAACATTTTTGTGGTTTTACTGAATATACTAAGTTTTGGACATGCAGTAAATCAGAATATGTCATATACAAGCTCAAGGAGATGGGAAAAGTATCTGAGAAGGACGTCATGCAGGTTAGTGAGAAGTTTGATAGACTAGATGCTGGCAACTGCGGAAAAATAACCCTTGCTGATCTTATGGAGCCTCATAGTTGATGAGCTCATTGTGAATATTGAAGGGGCAAGTAGAGAAGGGAGTGTAAGATTCTCAAGTTGATGGGAACTTTCTTGTTTTGGGTGGTTGGGAGGGGATATCAGGTTTTCAAGATGCAAGGTGATTTTCCTCTACCCCTTTGTCATGATCATTAACTCATGACATATACCATGGAGGCTGATGAATTTCTGGGTTCTTTTGCCTGAGTTTCACAAATTATTTAGTGGGTGGTAAGGTGCTAACCTTGCCAAAATTCGGGTATAACCAATCACAGATTCTCACATTGATGAAATGGCTTGTGATAATGGAAGGGATCATTTAGATTGGTTTAAAGTATTAATCTGTACATAATTCTTTTGAGAATGAATTTCATTGATTCATTAGCATCTTATTTGCTCTGGGTTAGTCGTCTCTTGATTAATTGCACAATCTATTTGGAACTTCTTGGTGAGTTTCATGTATTATTTTTGCCAAGATGATTCGATTAGCTCGGTGTAATAAACTATGTGTAATATTTAAGTTCTTTATTACACATACTTATATTCACCTATGTCATTGGACAATAGTTCCAGTTCATGTGTTTTTAGATGTTGCAGATTGCAGTGCCATGTTTAACATGCATGGCACGTACAACATAGATAGTCTTGAAATGGCATAGTACCTGGTATTTGACTCCTTTAAAGTAAAAAAAACCACACTTTAGGAAATAGATAAACTGCAATAATAACCACTGATTGTAAAATCAACTGTTTGATTAGCACGTGTGTACTTTGTCATTAAAATTCAGCTTTTCTTTTTTCTAATTGGGGGAGGGGGGAAAGGGTAGTTGAATCCTACATACTGCAAGTTGTTCTGATTCCATCTCTTCTGAATTAAGGTATGCTACTTCACCCTCATGGTTGGAAAATTATATTATTATTATTATTATCATAATAAAAATAAGGAGGAGGATAAATCAAGTTATTTAAAAAATAAACATCATACTTGTTTAAATAGTTAGCTTAAAAGAAAATAGAAGTGAATATTTTAAAGTTACTTTTGGAGTAAGTAGATTTTTCTATTATTATTATTATTGAATAATTATTATAAATATGTAATAATATTTCTCTGCATATTTCTTTAATATTATAATTAGCTGAAATTTATTAAAAGAAATATAAAACGATGTAAATCTCACTTTCAATTTAGTTTTACTCATAGTTTTGTGATTTTTAACAAGTTTTAAGCAAAACCAGAGAATGTGTTAAAAAGAACAAGTTGTTGAATAAGGAAGCCTGCAGTGTCAAAATTCAAGATCTCTAAATTTGGCAACTTCTGCAATCTCTTGAAAGGGTAACCATGTTCTCGGTGATATAACTCGATTGTCCATTGTGATATGGCATAACTGTTGTATAAAATACACAAACCTCAATGCTAAGTGTGAAACCTGCAAAAATGTGTCAAGATTTTACCTTGACCTATGGTAAACTGGTCCTGAAATCTGCAGAAGGAAGCTATAACTTGTCTAGACTGTTAAAATGTTGATGAAATAACGAATTACCTTACAATTTCATGTCCTCTTCCGTTGTCATTCATTCACCCATGTTCACACCGTGCAACTGCATTATTGAGCTGACAAAGACAGTTATATTTATAGGCTCATAAATCACTACAAAACTTAACATGTAGACTAATTTTGTATTACCCTGACACTGAACCTCTATGGGAATTAGGTGCTCCTCTAACAATATTATTCATTTGTGGCGATGCTCCAAGACTGCTCTGAAAAGCCTGACATCTTTGACAAAGTTTTGTAGTTTCCTAATTAATTTCAAACTTTTGACTTTGTCCAACCCTCTTCTTTTGTGCAAACTCATGTGTAAACCCTATCAAGTTCTGAATGCATTTGTGGTGTGTTTGATGGAAGAAGTAAGCCACCATACAAAAAGGAAAATGACAAACAACAAATAGTGTGTGTGCAAAGCAAAGAGAACCATTATTTGAGGCCTTTTCAGTACTTTGAGTCTTTCTTTGACCGCTCAGAAACTTAAAAGCGTTTACACATGGTAAACTCACCCCCTTGTACCATTCTTTGATCCATGTAAAATGTTTGACAAACTTAAGTTGTCTTTGGCAATTGGAAGAGGTTGAGTTAGAACAAGCAGAGAAGTCAGAGATTGTATATTCTTAACTGATGTGAAGTGCATGTGAATGTAACTGTTTGTTTGGAATTAGGTGAGCATAGTCATGAATCATTTTGCACTTTGGAATATCATATAGCTTATAGACTATACCTTTTGGTTTTTCATAATATGAAAAGGGGTTCATTCAGTACTATATATAACTGATAAAAAGAAAGAATTAGGTATGTGGGGGTTGATTTTGTTCTTAAAAGGCTGCTTCCATTATGCTTTCTTTTACCCTTTGCTGTTTCTTAATTTATTTATCTCTTTTAAGGCATAATCATTATTATTTGTGTCATTATCTTGGAATAACAAACAAAAGACTAATGATGGCGTGTGACAGAGTGAGAAACAGTCAAACACATTTTCTAGAAGTAGTCTAGCTCAGAGTCTGGTCTCTTGTGTGTGCTTTCTTTATGTTAATCATATGAGGCTAACCCCTTTGTGGTCTTGATGAGGAATTCAATAATATGCATTGTTGAAATGTAAAGTTTATGCAATTATGTTAGATATCTCTTCTGACTTGGTAAAAGATTGCAAATTCCAAGGCTTCTTTTGGGTTTGGAACAATATCATCAAACTAATTTTTCAATTGCCATAATCATGCTTTGTCACTGTGCACTCAAAGTTTGCCACTCAAGTTTTAAAACTGTTCAATTCAACCTTGCTCTGCTCAAGGATGAAACCAGCAAATGATTTTGGTGAAAGAAAAGAAAAGCAAATCACAATTGATACTAACATTAAGGAAGAATTCAATTCTCACATCTGAAAGTGTTTGTGATATGTGGTTACATTTTTAGTCTCTCTCATAAGACTGTGTTAAACGAATTTAGATTTTCTGTTAAATTTTTCTATACTGTTTTTAAAATATGTTCATAAATGTTGATTTTGATATTTTAAAATATATAATTTTTTTAATATATCAACATCATTTTATTTTTAGTGTTCAACATTAGATAATACTAAAAAACTCAACAAAAAATCTGAAGTCGTTGATCAAGTGATTGAAAGAATATGAGAAAGTGTGAGTAGAACATTTAAAAACAAAAAGGGGTAAAAAACAATAGAGGCAGAAACTGGGCATGACCATGTCAAATTACCCTTAATTATTATATTATTGACAATGAAGAAGAGAAGTATTAATTTAGTAGAGAAGACTAGTTTTGCTCAACTTTATGTTTTACTAGTAAATAAGTTGGTGGGTCATGGTAGAATCAATTCACGCTTTAAATTATTGATATAATAAAGTAGAAAAGAGGAAAGTGTTAGTAGTTAGAACAGTAAAATTAATCCTTAATTTGTGAAGAATCAACCAAAAGAGAGGAACCTTTCACACTAAAGGACTGAACTCACCTTCAAAACTGAAGAATAAATAAATATTAGAACTCCAACTTAAAATATGTTTTGTGAAAATGTGACATAAAAAGATATTGGAAAATGAGACCAAGTTGGAACATTCCATGTGGCTAAGATGATTGGTGAAATGCTGACTTTTGATTCCAAGTCAATAGAAATAAATAATTGATTAAGGAAATGTAAATTGAGTTGAAGGCCGAAAAGTGCTTTTTGATGTTGATTGATTTGCTTCCTCATGTTAAACTTATGCTGCAAGACATGGCATGGCACCACTAATTGAACTTGTGTTTGTCAAGGAATTGGTGGAACTGCTATTAATTAATTAAAACAACTTCTTTTACAAGTTATATTTAGTGCATTTCCTCTTACAATCTCACCATATTTTTTATTTCTTTTTTTTTTATTTACTTCTTTTCATCTATTCATGTTACAAATAATAATGAGTTCCACTATAATCATTTTTCACTTTTCCAATTATGATGTGATGTTCTCATGTGAGCTACTAATAATACATGTACATAAAAGGAATTTATATAAGTTAAAAATGTATAAACTCAAATTTTCATTATCTTGGGTAGTTTGTCCGAGCTTTGAAATATATTAAATTTTCCTTCCTCCTAAACTTGGAATAGAAAAAAGAAAAGAAAAAATCCTACTAATATAAATATGACAAAGATTTGGTTTAATTAATTGCTGACCATTTTCTATTGGGTTTTATTGATTTAATTATTTTTTGTTTATGACTTTTATTTAATTTTGTTTATTTGCTTGAAGCAGGATTCCGGTCAAGTGACGGTATGATTAACAGAAATTTGAAATCGGGTTAATATTTGTTTAAATATAAAACTGAAATTAATCTTTCTAATTTAAGAGGGCTGAAAATGCAAATCCTCTATTATAGGATGAATCTTTACAATTTGGTAGAGATTGAAATAGTAGTGTCAAAAACTATAAAATTAAAGCTTATATAAAAAAATAAAGTAGGAAAATTAAGATCCCAATGTGTTGTAAACACCAAAAATCTTTTTTAATTCCATTTTATCAAATTCAACTTCAAGTAACTCGATAAAAATTGATTCGTTTTATTATATGCGAAAAGAAAAACTTCATTTTATTCTATAGAGATATGTCGAGAGGAATTTAATGTTTCAAAACATAATATTTACCTAGTCACAATGTTAAATATACATAAATCTTATCTTTCGTAATAAATTTTATAAGGTTGAATTAAACTTAAAATTTATTTTTTAAAATAAAATTAAAGTTTTCCAAAATTTATCTTAGTGAGATTTGTTAATTATTATGTTTTGTTGTAAATTTAAAGTTTGCTTTCTTAATAAATTTTTTAGAACATAATTTGATTTGAAGGAGAGGTCTAACCATTTTCATTTGAGTTGAAACATTTGTCTCTCTTGCTTAAAAAACATGAAGGAATGAGTTTGGAAATTTACAATAGTATGTTTAGATGAGATAATTGAAGAGAGTAATTCATTTGCTTAGAAAAATTGAAATTCTTCCAAGAAAAATTATATGTTTGGATGACAAAATTAAAAGCAAATTGAAATTGAGAAATTTTAAGAAGGTATTTAAAATAATTAAAACAATAGAATTTGAAATTCACTCAAAGTATAAGGAAATTGGAATTCTCCAAGTTGTGAAATTGCTCATTGCTTATGACAAAAAAAATCCACGAATACAAAAAGTCGGGTCGGACAGAAGGTCGAGATGACTCGGATCGGGCTGAAGGACGAGCTGAGCCGACTCGGAAATAAGGTTGAGCTGAGCCGACCTAGGCCGAAGGGCGATACGAGCCTATTCAGGCAGAAGGTCAAGTCGAGGGTTGAAGATCGAGACGAGCCTACCGCATACTGAGGGTTGAGCCGAGTTGGGCCTAGGTCGAAGGTCGTGTAAAGTTGATCTGATCCGAAGGTCGAGCCGAGTTAGACTGAGGTCGAAGGTCAAGTAGGAGCCAACCCAATCCAAAGGTCGAGGCAAGATGGCTTTGAGCCTAGTTGACTCGGGTTGAAGGTCGAGTTGGGTCGGCCTTGGCCAAATCTCGAGTCGAGTTGGCACTTGCCAAAGGTTGAGGCAAGATGACTCTGAACCAAGTCGGTTTGGGTCGAAGGTCGAGCGTAATAGCCCATGACACAAGTTGAGCCGAGTCAGGTCGGACCAAAGGTCGAGTCGAGTTGGCTTGGGTCAAAGTTCGTGCTGAGTCGGCCCAGACAAAGGTTTAAATGAGATGGTGTGAGTTGAGTCGACCTTGGTCGAAGTTTGGGCTAGGTCATCCCTGACCGAAGGTCGAGTTGAGTCGGGCTAGATATAAGGTTTAAACCAATCTACCCTAATTGAAGGTTGAGTCGAGTTAACTCAGTAGAATCAGTTTGAATTGGTTAAGGTCAAATTGATTCAAATTGTGTCAAAATTGAATGTACTTGAATCGACCTAAGTCGAACCAGTTGAGGTCAAGCTAACTTAAATTAAACTCAAATGTAAAGTTGAGTTCGCCGTAAAATAAAAATTAAATTGCTTTATTCAAATAAACAAAAATTTAAATGTAAGATATTTCAGTTACTTCATTAAAACTAATTATTTAACTGATGAAAATAATTCTATTATTATGTATTTTAATTTCTTAAAATTATTGAAATCTAAGGTAAGTGATGTAGAACTCCTTGAACCAGTTGCTAGTGTTGACAAAGAAGAATTTTGACACTGAAAAAAAGTGTAACACCGCTAAAGCAAGCAAGAATAATTCTGAGTTATTTTTATTTTTTAACGATACATAAAAAAAAAAAAACCTCAACCTTTTTCGGTTATGGCAACCTCTATGAGAAATTATGATGATAGTCTAACATCCAATGTTATATAATAAGATAATTATCAGATGATCAAGCTATGATAATGACAATGATTGTTAAATAATTAAGGTAATTTACAAATTGAACGTAGTCACTAAATAATGTTATCTGTTGTGATGAAAATAAATTTGATTTCTAGTTTATATATATATATATATATATATATATATATATATATATATATATATATATATATGAAAGAAAAGTTATGTTAAAAGAAGATATTCCTTTAAATGAACATGGGTATTTCAAAAAAGACAAAGTTATAACCCGTGATAATAAGTAACATTCTGAATGTTAACATAATAATATTGAACTCAAATTACTTTTTTAATTTTAAAACTTAACAATTAAAATTGTTGATATATAATTGTTTTTAGTGAAAATTGTTTGGATTCTATTAAATATATGCGGACTCTTCACTCAGATTTTTAAAAATATCAAATCGATTGAAATGAAAATGAATAAAAGTAGCTTAGACCGGTAAATACTATAATCAGCTTATAAGAAAAACTTGTTTACCTTATGTTCGAATGAGATTGACGATTTTTTGAATAAATATAGAATTAAAGTTTATACATATTTTACATTTAAATAATAAAAAAAAATGTAAATAAGAAGAAATAAATTACTAAAGTGTGAGCTTTAGTGAGGTGCCACATGTATTAATTGTTTTATACTCCATCTAATTCTTGTGTATGTTTCTTTTATTTAATTTATCATTCTCTTTTAATGGAACAATGTTGTTCTCGAGACTAAACTTGAGTATTTGTATAAATATTATATTAATATTTAGTTTAAAATTGACTTTTTTTATTAGATATTTCTAGAATTATTTTCAAACTATTTAAATTACTGAATTTTATTTAAATTAATTAATTTTAATTTTATAAAAAACATGTATTAATATTATATTAGTTTTATATTCTTATTCCTCTGAAACTCAAATTTATTTAATAAATATAGTAATATTTATACGATAAATAATAGAGTAACACCGAAACTAAAATAAAATAAAATATAACATAAATATTTGTCTGATTTAAAAATAATAAAATTGAAAATGAAATAATTTAAAAAATTAATTTTTATTATATAATTTAAAGAAATAAATTTGGTTGGAGGAACCATTAACATATAAGGTTCATTGTTTCTCTTGTGGCGTTTGTTGGAGGTTGTTGACGAAGCCTATAAGACATTGGGTTTTGATTGGTCCGTACGGTTCGTAGTGGATATTGAATTCGGATAACTCTCCAACCTATGTCGACACCCATCCAGCTAAATCTGGTTTCTGAAGGATTATCTAAATAGGGTAGTCTATCTTTACAATGATTTGGTGGTTCTGGAAATAGGGTCGGAGCCTTCTTGCCGCATTTACAAAGGTAGTGCTAATTTTTCAACCATTTGGTATTTGGTTTCTGGGTTTTGTAATGATCGACTGACGAAGAATACTGGATATTGAACATTAGTTGATTCTTGGACCAAGGCGGCACTAACCATTCCTTCCGTGGCCGTGATGTATACTAGTAGTGGAAGATTTACGTTTGGTTTTTGCAGGATTAGAAGGGATGCCAGGATTTTCTTAAGGTCTTGGAATATATGTTCACATTTTTCATTCCTAGTATAGTACATCAGTCCCCTAGTTTTTGGCACAAAAACATTTGGCATGACGTATCTTGCCAAAGACTAGGAGATTGATGTACTATACTAGGCGGCTAAGACCGATATGGTTAACTACCCGGGCCCTGCTGCCAACTTATAATACTAGTATAAAGGAATATTGGTTAACTATGCAAAATAGATTATGCATACATAATGGCCAAGGCTGCATACAAGCAAAGGCCGCCCACTCCCAACTTAGGAAATAATATTTAAACTCACTGAATCAAATCATAAGTCTAGAACTTGGGTCTTAGTCAAGCCCATATAAGCCCAAAAGAGGCCCAACGAGCTCAGTAAAGGTCCAGCCCATGAATGAGGTAAACTGTGATTAATGCTCTATAAATATAAGTGGACTCCAACAATTAAAGATATGCAATTCATTAATTCCCTAATATGTGATTTGACTTTTGAGAGTTTTTGCTGACTTGATCGTCAAAGTCTTTTTCGCAGGTAACCCCAAAAAACGTTCAATTCGCCAATATTACAAGAAGACACATCCAAGCCGAGAAGTAGAGGAGTAGCCATCTTAGGAAGTCACAGATTGGTAAGATGTGATTTGTGTTCCCTAATACTTTGTTATTGTTTCCGTAGGAACCAAATCCATTAAAATAAATCCATTAAAGTGAACACGTTAATTAATTACTTGCAAATTCATCTTCTTGTACAATACATTACCAAAAGTGAACCTATCCTTAATGATGTACCACATATATTAGCTCATAATCAAATGATAATATTATCACATATTAATATAATATTATAGATATTTAAAAAATACATACATAACGTCTATGTTTACTGAGTATTATAATTTCTTTTATAAAATGAAATTTTATTTATAAATTATAACCAATATGCAAGTTTATCCCATCTTTAATTAATATTGAATCTCTAAAAGTATTTATCTATATCAACTATATAAATTTAAAGGGACAAAGTTTTTTTTTTTGGTAAAATATATTTAAGAAATGAAGAGCCATGAGATCCAACATAGCCTTAAATCCATAATTTATTTTATTTGAATTTGTATGGTTTAACACTTTGAACGACAAGACATTATTGTGACTATATTTGGTGAGTTGAATATGAATGTACTTATAAAAAATTGTATGATATGATTAACGATTGATAGTACTTTCCACCAAGAAGGGTGTTAAGATAGCTTTTTCAAAACGTTTTCTGTTAATGTGATCATTACGCTATTTTGCGTGACAAACACTTCTTCCTACTTCTTCATGTAAATCTTATAAATGCATTTTAATTATACACTCACCTACCTCTACATTATTAATTATCTACACTAAAAAATATCTCCTAAATATGGTACTTCTACCTTTAGAATAAAATAAAGCACGATCCTATATAACCATAATTTTCACAATCATCTAATCATATATAATAAGTTTATTATTACCAGTACGTTAAATAGTTCTATATTACTTAAAAATTAAGATTAATTTAAATATGTATATTTTTATGAATTTAAAAACAATGTCATTTAAACATAAATTTGTGATAAAGTTTGAATTTTAAAATAGACAATATTTCACTTAGTGATTAATATTCCAATAATATGATTTAAATAAATTTATGCTCAGGATAAAATTATTGTTTTTATAATATTTTAATGATAATATTTTATTAATTAACATTTGCCGAATCGGATTATATGACTCACTTTCTTAAATAAACGATCGTTCTTGGACTTTATAAAAATAAAACTGTGTCTGTAACATAATTTTACCTATGTCAGTAATTTTTTAATTATCTGTTTTGGCAATTACAAAAATTTAGAGATGTTGTTAGGTTTCTGTCACCTTTGATAATATTATTATCTTTATATTCAAGAAATTTTTCATGAACTAAATTGTCATATTTCCTTCTCAGGAAAAAATTATTTCATGACTCAATCTGATTTCTTATAGCTTTAGAATTTTATTGGTCTCTTCCGGATTCAAAAACATACTCAGTAAAAGGATATTTTTTTTTAATTAATATTTTACTCTTTGTTTTCATTGAATGACGTCAAGTTAATTCTCTGATTTTTTTTTATTTGATTTCAATTTTTAAAAAAATAATACAATTTAATCTTTTTTATTAAATTTCTTAAAATAGTTAAATGATTTTTTATTTAATCTTTTTTATTAAATTTCTTAAAATAGTTAAATGATTTTTTATTCAAATTGACAGTAGGTATATATGTTATTATATCAACAAAAATAAATTATTTTTATTAACAATTTTAATCTTGATAAAAAATCATGAATTTGTTTCAAAAAATTCAATGAAAAAAATTAAATTTCATCAATTTTTCAAAAAAATCGAAATCACATTAAGAATAAAAGAATTGAAAGAATCAACTCAAACAAAATTAAAAATAAAAAAGTAATTAAACTTTTCTTTTGAAAGAAAACTTCAAAATAAGTAATAATATATTATTTTTAGAGTTAATAAAAGAGAGGTACATGTGTACAATGAAAGCTTAATAATTAGTTTTAATTTTTTTTTATATAAGTTGTTATGGAAAATCTTTTAAAAACTACCCTAAATAATTTAATTAACTAAAAACATTATGCACAACACTTTTTCCCTAAAGAGTAAAATAGCAAAAGGAAAAAACTTTCCTCTTACCTGTGGATATTGATCTTGTTACTATTTACTTTCCCTTTTGTTTTGTGATGGGAACACAACAAGAATCTGAATCTGCTATAAACTACAACACTATTGCCATTGCCATGTTGACTACCAAGTAAGATCACAAACACTAACAAGCAACAAGTTACAACATTCTTACCCTAACACATTACCTATACTTTTCTTCCTTTTTCTTTTTTTAATTTGTTCATTTTTCACTTGATTCCATTATTTGAACCCTCATCACCTTCTCCAATTCCAATTCTTTTCAATCTCTGCCATATTTTTCTTTTATCAATGTATTATATCACCATTCCATTCATGTTTTGCATATTCTAGTAGACACAACACAAATATTCATGTCACATCTTAACTACAAAATGTTTGTTAAATTGATGTTAAAGATTCTACATCAATCAAAGATAAGATAAATTTATAATATATAAGTGAGTACAAATCTAATCTTAGAAATCGGTTTTGTAGATTCAGTAAGATTTAATGTGTATTTCTTGAGATAGTATCAAAATCATTTAAAAGTATATAAATGAATTTAAATCTCACATTACAAACCAGTTTTATAATATTAAATTAAACTGAATACTCACGATTGTAAGAGCTAAAAATCGATGAAAAAGCTGATGAATATCATAAATCAAAATAACTAACCGAATCAAAATGATTACTAACATATGAATCTATATAACAATGATTCAACAAATAGAATCGAAGAGAGTGAATAAATAAGACATAGGAAGGAGAGTGAACTTGATACATCTCTTTCAAATGGAAACGTAGGTAGATTTTATAGGAAAAATGAAAAAAAAAAATTGAAGAATGCAATATAATAGAGAGAATGTGTGGACCAAGAAAGGGACTTGATTATGCCTTAATTTGGGGAGTTGGAGGCATCCCAAGAGTGTCCACATCCATAAAGATTCTTTATCTCTATGAGTGCTCAATGCACCTAACAAATAACCTGCTCTCTTCAATTTTGATAATGACTTCCATAATCAAAACCAAATACATCTACACGGTCAACAATCTCAAGCTTTTTCTTCATTCTTTTTTTTATCCCTTTCATTCGCAAATAATGTCAAGTTCTTCCACTCTAAATTTTCACAAAAAATAAATTACTTTCTTTATTCATCACCAATCATATTGCTCAATTAACCTTCAACTTATGAATTATTTTAAATCTACTTTACCTTTCTTAATTCATGTATGATATACCATGACGTATATCTCTATTCCTTTTCACGTCACTTGTTACATTAATTACTTTCATTTGTATGCTCTTTTTGCTATTGACTTCATTATGCGTGTATATGGGGTACAATGGGGAACACAACGTTTTTTATTTGTTTTTTTTTTTCATTTTTTAGGATGTTTAAAATATGGAAAATAAATCTTCTTGCTCTTACGACTTTAAAGTTGTAAACTTTTATAAAAGAAAAAGCTCATACTCGAGTTTGAAGTTGAAGACCAATTGCCAATTGAAGACGAATTATCTGAGAGAAAATGAAAATCCCTTCTTGATTAATAGTATGAGAGAGAAAGAATAATCGTAAAATTGAAAGTTAAACATCAATTTATAGTTTTAATGTCTCCTTATTTAGTTTGTGTATACTTTCGTATGAAATTATAGTCTGAACTGAAAATTCCGAGCGGGAGTTATTGGATTTAAAAGAAAGAAGCTATAAATCTTCTTTATTTTTTTTCATCAAATTAGTTTCAAATTTAAAAGAAGAAAAAAATTAAGACTTATAAAGAAATTTTAATTTAAAAAGAAAAAGAAAACTAAAAAAATGTATGCAGAAAAAAATTATAGTTTCAGCCTTATAAATAGAAAGAATTTTCAAATTTCACTTATTGTCTTGGCTAAATTATTATATGTAAACTAAATTACTATAAGTTATTTCGAATATTAATTTAAAAGAATGGGAAAAAAATGTGAGTTTACAATTCTAATGATGATACATCATTATTTTTTTAATAACGAGGCATTTTCATTTTTAAAATTGATGACTCAAACTAAATTAACTGTTTTTTATTAAATTAATTGAATTGAAATTAAAAGAACACAAAATTAAACTAAAAATAAATATTTTTTAAATATTTTCGCCAAAAAATAAATTAATTTAGTCTAACTAAAACAAAGTTATCCTTGGAAATGAAATTATGATTTAAAATTTAAATTTTTTAAAGTATTTTCAATTTTCAATTTTACATTTTAATATTTTTATTGCTTGATGATAAATGATAACCGTTTATTAAATGTCACCTTTTCATTTATCTTTTCTGAACTTTTTTAACTTCTATATTTTAAAATGATAAGATACACTACAAGAATTAAGTCATTTAATTATTCAAATTAGTGATCAAAATTAAGTGATCACAAATAATCATCGATTATAAGTCCAAATTAGTGATTGAATCAGTAACCAAATCAATTGTTAATGATATAAGTTTGTCTAGCAACATAAATAGTGACCAAAATGGAATATGCAAAATCAATGACTATATAAAGTGAAATAAAAGTAGTGTTGTTAGCGACCGAAATAAAAGCCACATTTTTTTAGTGATATTTGTTTTTTGGTTACAAAATAAATTGTTCATTTCAATCATCGAGTTGACAAAAGAACCTAGTGGTTAATTAGAGACCTTTCTTGTTTTGGTAGCTAAATCCAATTTTCTCATAAAAACATTTTTATTTTTCCTTTATAAAATTCCAAATTTGTGTAACCACTTTCCTTTATGGTCTTGATCATTTCACCCATCCTTTGGAATCCTCAATCAATCTTGCGTTCTCCAATCCTCTCATTCATATGTTTGCAAGAGTTTGGCGACACCAAATCATCCCCTCCTCTGATATTTGAAAATTTGAAACCTTGTTGTCCCATAAATGAATGAGATTTCAAAATTTTGTAAGCAATCTTGCAAATTCTCAATTTTACACATAGGTGAGGATCGAGAAACCCTAATAGCTCCTAATCTTCCAAACCAAATTTGAGTGAATAGTTAGTGCCATACGGAGCCCAACATCTTTCATTGTCCTAAAAGGTGAATTTATTGAGGTTGTATAGTGTAAAAATGTATTACGTTTTTTCAATTTTAATGCCTTTATTTATAGGATTCAACTGATGTTATGGTGTTATGGTTAGAGTTGGCATCAAGCTGAAAGACATTGTTGATAGTGGCTCTTCCTTTTTCTTTCTTTCTCCACATGTTTCAATTTTGTTATATAGTATACACATATTTTGTTTGAAAATTCTCTCTTGTACTTTGTAGATTGTGATTTGTAAGAGAATATATTATCATAAAAGAATCAAATAAATGGACTTCTGTATTTCTAATTTTTTTAGGGTGCTTTGGATTTATTTGTTGAATAAATTGCTTAAATGTTTAACCTTGACTGATGAAGTTGTGCAATAACTAAAAGCTAGAGAGAAATTATACAATATACGTATTATTGTAGCCTCATTCAAATAATAATAAAGTAATACTAAAGTGTAGATGTTATCAGTAGACCTATGACTAACTATCAAACTTTTCTTCAATTAACAAGTTTTTTAAGTTGTGTAGCTAAACTTATGTTTGAACGAAAAAAGTAATAAAACGAATAACATATGTGAAAACAAAACAAAATATATCACTAAATTCTTAATGCTTTTCAAAGCCACTTTTCAACATTTTTTAGTCCCCTAAAATCAAACAAATAAAAAATTATTAAGGCAAAACAATCAATGATTTCGTCAAAGTAGAAACTTTCTCGCTGATGTCCAATCACGAAGGCTTTAACTTGCAAGGGTTGCAAGCATTACAAAGGCTTGAGATTGCAAGAGCCATGATGGATGTGAGGACTTCAACCCTATTTAACGTAATGCTTCAACTTCATTCGACAACCTTGCATTTCCAATTGCTCTTCAACCTCGTTAAGGCACACAACAAGACTAGAAGGTTATAGTGAGAATGGAAGGGACAATAGAATTAAAATGCTACAATCGTTCATCAACCTCGTTGTACAATATAAGAGCGACAATGAAAATGGAAGGGACAATTTACAAACATATTTTAATAAACATTTATATGTAATGCGCACGTACGCGCACACACACACATACACACACACATGCATTCACGCAGGTAGGTATTATGCACACACACAGACAACCATTGCTCCAATAGCGCTTGGGCATCCATGGCACTACTTAAATGCTTTTAACATAGTTGCATGATTATTTAAGGATCGAGAATTCATACACATTACCATCATTCTTAGTTGGGCGACCATTCCATAGCTTGAGCGATATCATTCTAGAGGAGAGAATTATCTCTATCTTTCTCTTGTTCAAGCTCTAAGCCATTGTTTGAACTCCATGCTTCATTGCTTGAGAGCCCACATTGTAGCTTAAGAGACAATGAACTATGGTGTAATCATTACATATTTTAAGCTATTTGAGTAATGACACACTACTTGAGCGATATCAAACCAAAGAGCATTACATATGTAGAAAACAAACATTTATGTTAGAATTGCGCAACGAAATGTTTGCGTTGGACAAAAACCCAAGATGGAGGGTGAATTAAAGTATTTTCCTTTTAATATCAAAGTTCAATTAAAATCCCTTCCTTTATAATAACAACAATGGAATAAAGCGTAGGGAAGAGAAATTTCACAATTTATTTTATACTGGTTCGTATAAAAAATACCATTGTTAATCTCTCTAAAGAGGGATTAACTAAACACTAAAACTGAGATTACAAATATGAGTAAGAGCAGTTTAAGAAAGAAAACACCTCTCTTGAAGTCACAAGAGATGAAAGATACCTCCCTTGAAATACACAAGATATGAACAACTCCTTTGAGTCTCACAAAGGATGAAAACACCTCTCTTGAATCAGATACGAGATGAAGAAACATCTTCCTTGAATCCACAAGGAATGAACTCCTCTTTTGAATCACACAAAGGATGAACAATTTCTCTTAACAATAGCAACACTCAATCACACAATAATCCACTTGATAAAAGTTATCGCTCTATCCACACTAATTTTTTCAAAGCCTTTCCATAGAGGGTTCTCAAGAATTCAAACTTCTCCAACTTCTATATTTTCAAAGGAAAGCCTACCACTTTATTTACATAAGCTTTTTTTGAAATTAGATCAAGAAACTAAAGAGTCAAGTCAGAATTATCATTGATAATTGATTATCATAGAAACTTTTCTGAAAACATTTTTCCCGTTGTGATAATCTATTATTAGTAGTGATAATCAATTATCACTTAGACTTTTCTCAAATAATCGATTATTCCAGTGTTAATTGCAAAGGCAGAAACTCTCTCTTGAGTTTCTCTGTGCGTTGCTGCTTGGGATTTAACTTTTGGCTTATGACCTTCTACATTTACTATCTTAAATGACATACATAGATTACATGGCTTCAACAACCAAAATTATAAGACTTTAAAATAACCTTGATTCCAAATAATCTTTAAGTCTTCAACATTTCTCCATGAATCATCATTAAGTCTTCGACACTTCTCCATAAGTCATCATCGTCAAAATTCTTTATTGAAGCCATGTGTCTATCTTGCTTCTGATCCATCCAAAATATCAATTATGTACGTATTCATCTCCACGTAGATTATTAACATCATGCATACCTAATTTTATTTGAAAAACATACCAAAGTTAGATATATATCTACCCTAATATGCATATAAAGTTTCAATTCACCACATACTTTCACCATCTAAACGATCAATTCATTAAACATATGTATACATTAACTTCCTTTACCTTGATTAAAGTATACCCTATTGACACAATTTTACATCTAACTCTTCGAACAACCCAATAACAAGCTTTCGCAATTCAAGTCCTTCAAAAAAATATTTGTTAAACAAACTACTAAAAGAGAAGAAAATAATTGAAACCTTAATAAAGAATTACATACTTACCAAACTTAAGAAGTAATCTATTGAAAAAATATCAAGTTTTTTAACTCTTCACAAATCAATCATAGTAACCACAGTGATAATCTTCTTTGAACTTAAAGAGTTCAAAGATAAGATTTTTAGAAAGATAAAATTTCATATAAGTAAATAAAAAATAAATACCTATTTTTATTTATAGATTTTCAAATCTTTATATATTTTAAATTTATTTTAAATAAAATGCGTCTGAAATTTTAAATACAACTAGTGCAAAACCATTTTGTTAGTAGGAATAGTTTAAATTTTACATTGATTTTCTAGAAAAAAAAATATAAAATTGTAGTACATACATATGTAAAATGTCATCTTTTTTCCAAAACTTATATGCATTTAACATTTCTTCCAAATCTTGTGTAGAAACATTATATTTCTTTTTACGTAGACGTGACGATCTTATTCAAATTAGTTAGAATTATTGTAAATAACAAAACTATATTTACATTTGTTTAGAAATGTAACATGAGCAAAGAACAAAATTTAAATGAAACATCACAAATACCTTTAGTTCTGTTTTTAACTAAAATTTTATCTTAATAATTTTCATATTAAGATTTGATATTAAAAACTAAAGTTGATTATTAAAAATAATTTTAATTTTAACAAAAGGTGAACAACATAAAGAGAGTTGAACTTTTAATGTTAGAGAGACTGTTTGGCTTTTGAATTTTCTGCATCTAGAGTGTTTTGACCGAATCTAATCAAAACCAAAAAAATTAGTTAACCGTTCATAACTTATGGCCTTTTCTTTTCCCTTTTCTTCTTCACACATTATGTCTTCTCGAAATTGTATGCTTTTGCAGAGTCAAATGAATTAAAAGAATCTTAATGATATGAATTTAATTCCTCCTTTAAATTTAGAGGCGTTATGAAATTTTTTATTATTAATTTAAAGTAATTTAATTTTGACAAGATTTTTTATTTAAATCAGTTGTAGATAAACTTTAGGATAAAAATCTCATTTAAAAAAAAAGAATGAAACTGAGTTTATCAATTTAAAAATATGATAATCAAGTGCAATTATTTTAAAAAATGCAACGAATATTTTCTTAAATCTTAATTTTCTCCCTCTACAGATTCTTTTTTCTTTGAAACAAGCTCTAATATGAATATTATTTCAATGGGAAGACTCGACTTCCCCTACACTTATGTTGGAAAAACTATCTTAGACTACATGCTTAATTTGCAGTCTTCTTTAGGTGCGAGTTCTTAAATTTTTAATAAATTTTAAATATTTTGAAAATTTTAACCTAGCTTTTCCTTGTATAATCGACATAAATTAATCTGCTTTTATTATGGGCACAAGTTTATTGGATAGTATTGTCATGACTAATAAAGTAATTGGGGAAGTACAAAATAATAAGTAGTGATTGATAGTGTTGGCAGATGGTACTCACACACAAGCAATAGGTACACACTCTTTTAGTATGGTGAAATGTCTAAGAGACCTTTTTTATTATTTCAACACTTTGTACAAAAACATAATTTCATCCCTTTGTACAGAAACATAAAGACTCTATTTATAGAGTCTGATACAAAACGATAACAGACAAAGTAACTAACCAATCGACTATAACAGTTTGAATTAACCACAACACTTCCCTTTAATTCAAACTCAACACTTCACAACACCTAGATTGTTCCACATATATTCAAACATCTCCTTTCTTCAAAGGTTTGGTTAAAATATCTGCCAATTGTTGATGAGTAGAACATTACACTAGTTTGAGCTTCCCATCGTTAACTTGTTCTCTTAGAAAATGGAATCTAGCCTCTATGTGACTTGCTTCTACCATGTGACTGTGGATTATTTGCAAGATTGATTGTTGACTTGTTATCAACAAATAGCTGGATGGGTTCTTCAACATGAATCTTCATTTCTATAAGCACTCATTGTAACCATACAGCTTGGCATGCAGCATAGGCTCTTGTAATATACTTTGTCTCGCAAGATGATAGTGCCACTATTGGTTGTTTCTTAAAACACCAAGAGATTGGTGCTCCCATTACCTGGAACAGAAAACCACTTGTACTTCTCCCGTCATTTCTATCCCCACACTTGTCAGGATATGTATAGCCTAACAATTCTGACTTTTGCTATATGTTTTTGGGAAACATAACTCAGAAGCTAGTTGTTCCCTTTACATATCTGAGCACTCTTTTCGCAGCAAGGCATTGAGCTTTCTTTGGTTGATGCATATGTTTGCTGACTACTCCCACCGAATAACATGTCTGGCTTGCTATTACAAAGACACCTTAGTGAACACATCATTTGCTTAAACACAATGTTGTCAACATCTTCCTTTCCATCTTTTGTTTCAATGACCTTTACTTCTACTAGGGTCTCTGCAACATTGCAGTTCTCATGCCGAACTTATTCAATACTTCCATTGCATACTTGTGCTGATGCAAGACAACTCCCTCATTTGTTTCAACAAATTCCATTCCCAAGAAATACTTCAATCTTCCTAAATCAGTCATCTCAAACTACAACATCAAACTTTTCTGAACTTATCAATTTTTGTGAGATTATTCCATGTTATCAATAATTCATCCACATAAATGCACATTAGTATCAAATCACATCATCATGCAACTTCACATATACCCCATGCTCCACTGTACACTTTCTAAATTCATGCTTTATCATGAATGCATCAATTAATTTGTTCTAAGCTCTGGGAGCCTGCTTTAACCCATACAAGGCTTTTCTCAACCTATACACCTTGCTTTCACATCCTTTAATTTCAAATCCAGGAGGTTGTCATATAAACTTTCTCTTCAAGAGGACCATTAAAAAACGTTGATTTCACATCCAATTGAAACATAGGCCACCCTTTGCTACTTGCCAACGCCACCATCAGCCTTATGGTTTCAATTCTTGCTACTAGAGCAAAAACTTCAGAATAATCCAACCCATGTTTTTGTAAAAATCCTTTAGCAACCAACCTTGCCTTCCTCTTTGAAACAATTCTATTTGGATTGAGTTTTAACTTAAAAACCCATTTAACATCAATGGGTTTCTTGTTAACAAGTAACTCAGTTAGAAACCATGTCCGACTTTTCTCAATGGCTGCCAACTTTTCAGCCATAGCCTTCTTCCATAGTTCTTGATTCAACGCTTATACATGATTGATTGATTCATCTTCTGCAAGTAGTGCAAAATGCACTAAATCTCCTTCATCTGCCACTACATTATCTAGAAACATCTCAAAATCCACCATCGAGCTTTGCAATCTCCTCTATCTAGGCTCTCTATGTGGATGTTGTTGTGACTCAGGTGCTGAACTTGTATAATTAATAACAATTTCTTCACTTTCTCCAATCAGCATAGAGTTTCCCTTTGTATGAGAACTGTTGTTGTCCTTTGTGTTCTGATTTGTCCAACTCCAAGAACCTTCTTCATTCACCATTACATCTCTGCTGATGCAAATTTCATTTGTGGCAGGATTATACAACTTGTATGATCGTGTTGGGTGATACCCAACTAACACCATAATCATGCTTTTATCTTCTAACTTCCTTCTCATAGCATTAGGAACATATTTATACCACACATAACCGAACACTTTCAGATGATTTAAAAATGGTTTTCTATCAAACCATACCTCTTCAAGGATTGTATTTCCAAGCTACTTGGTAGGATACTTATTCAGCATATAAACTATAGTTGACACTACCTCACCCCATAACATATGTAGAATCTTCTTCTCATTCAGCATGTTTCTAGCCATATCAAGGATGGTCCTATTTCTTCTTTCAGCATTATGTTGTGGGGTGTTTGGAATTGTCACCTCATATTGAATACCATTTTCTTTGCAATACTTCTCAAATTCTAGAGATGTATACTCGCCCCCGCCATCTGTTCAAAGAATTTTCAGCACCTTTCCACTCTGCTTTCAGCAAAGGTTTTAAACCTTTTGAAAATTGAGAATACATCACTCTTCAATTTGATTAGATACAACCATATCATCTTGCTATATTCGTCTATGAATGAAACAAAATAGTAATTTTGACCTAGTAAGAAAACCTCAAATGTCCCACAAACGTCCGAGTACACAAAATGTAGTAAATCATTCACTCTCATGTGCATATGCCTTGAAAGGAACTCTGGGTTGTTTTCCAATCAAACACCCTTCACACACCTTGTTAGGGATGGAAATAACTAGCAGTCCAGTAACCATCTCTTCAGTAGCTAACATTTTCAAACTCTAAAAGTTAAGATGACTATACCTCATATGCCATAACCACGTTGTTTTATCAATTGTTGTTGCAGTCAAACATTGATTCTCAATCTGATTGAACCTAGTATGAAAAGTTCTCCCTTTGGACAGTGAAGATCTCAATATTAGCTTCTATTTTAAGTCACACACCTTCAAGAAATCATCTTTCGTACTCACAGAAAATCCCTTCTCTACTAACTACCCCACTTTAAGCAAATTATCTTTTATTCTTGGAACATACAATACATTCTCTATGACAACCACAATTTTACCTTCTTTCTTAATTTTTATATCACCAATGCTAGTTGCCTCAATTGTGTTATCATCTGCCAGCCTGACCTTGCTCTTCTTGCTGGTATCAAGATTTGTAACCCAATTCTTGTGCCCAATCATATGGTTGCTGCAACTAGTGTCAAGAAATCAACTTTCTAACCCAAAATCTTCATCTTAGGAAGTCGCCATCAGCACTACTGGTTCTTCCGATTCTTCCTGAGCTACAATTGCTTCCAAATTAGAATCTCTCTTATATTTTCCTTTTTCATGCCAGTAGTCCGCTACATAATGTCCCCACTTCTCACAATTGTAGCATTGAACTTTTCTCAAATCTTGCACTTTCTTGCTACCTCTCCCTCTGCTATTAAAGCCGCCTCTATTGGTTTTTTGTGCAACTCCTGATTTTTCATCAATATTTTCCAGATCTTGGTTGGTTGGACGTCCTTCTTTATTGAACATGCTATTGAATTGTTCTTCTTCCATCTACTGCGAGAAGCATGACCTCTGGTCCACACCTGGGCCTGTAGTGCTTAATCATCACTAGCTTTCTCCAAGTTCTTCGCAGATAATTTCAGTTCATGAGCTTCAAGCGATCCTTGAAGTTCGTCAATCATTATCTTCTCAATGTTTTTTGTCTCCTCTATTGCTATCACGAGATAGTCAAATTTCGTAGACATAGTTCTCAGAATCTTTGCAACCATAGTCTACTCCGCAACATTATCACCACAAGCTCTCATCGCATTCACCACCAATTGCAACTTGTTGAACTACTCAGCCATTATTCCTTGCTCAGTCATGGACAACAATTCATACTACCTTTTAAGTGATTGAAGCTTGACTTTCTTGGTCTTTTCTGCACCTCTGTATGTTTTCTACAAGATCTCCCAAGCTTCCTTTGCTGTATTGGCTTTGAAAATCTTCTCAAAATTTTCCACATCCACACATGGTGAAGATGGCAGCGAGCTTTGTAAACTTTCTTCCTTGTTGCTACTTCATCCTTCTCACGAACACCACCTCTGACGAGTTCCAAGATTTCTTGGTAACCAAGAATGGCCTCCATCCTTATCACCCCATGATCATAGTTCTTGCCATCAAGAACTGGTAGATTGGCCAGGAAACTTCCTCCTCCATTTGCTATAACAACACATTTTCTCAACACAAATCTTGAATCTTACTGCTATTGATACCATTGTTGGCATATGGTACTCACACCTAAGCAATAGGTACACACTCCTTTTGTATGGTCAAATGTCTAAGAGACCTTTTTATTATTTCAACACTTTGTATAGAAACATAATTTCAGCCCTTTGTATTGAAACATAAGAACTTTATTTATAGAGTCTGATACAAAATGATAACAGACAAAGTAACTAACCAACAAACTATAATAGTTTGAATTAACCACAAAAGATAGTAAAGTTGAATTTTTGAAAGATAATTGACTCACTTAGTTGAGATTTCTTATACTATATATTTGGTATATTGGGGTTTGGAACCAAATGGGTTAGCAGGTTAAAGGCATGTCTTGAGTATCCACAAATTATGTCCTTATAAGTGGAAGCCCAACTCAGGAATTCATTCTAAAAACAAGAGGTCTAGGGGACCCTCTATTGGGGTTTCTTATTCCTTTTAGTCGCGGAAGGGTTAGCAGGTCTAGTTAGACAAGTCGATAACATGAATTAAAGGTATAAGGTAGGGACAAACGAGCTTAAAGTTAATATGTTGCAGTCTGTAAATGATACTTTTTTTTGCAAGCTCGGTATCGATGATTTAATAGTCATTAAAATCATCCTCAGATGTTTTGAACTTGCATAAAGACTTAGAATAAATTTCCATAAGAGCAAGTTAGGAGGTGTGGGGTTGGGGAAGATGATATACAAATAAGCTCTAATCTCATGAACTGTGGATTGATGAACGTCCCATTTAAGTGTCTAGGAATATATGTGGGGAGTAATCCTAGAAGGAAGCAATTTTAGGAGCCTGTAATGAATAAAATAAAGAACAAATTAACTCGGTGGAAAGGAAGGTTTTTTTCTTTAGTTAGGAGAGTATGCTTCCTCAAATCAGTTTTAACATTTGTACCATTGTATTACATATCTTTATTCAAAATGTTGATCTTAGTTATTGAGGAGTTAATGAAGATACAAAGAAAATTCCTATGGGGTTATGGTGTAAAAGGAGGAAAAATAACATTGGTGAAGTGGGCAAAATTATGTAAACCAAAGGAGAAGGGTGGTTTAGGTATAAAAAATATAAAATTGTTCAATAGAGCACTCTTGGCTAAGTGGAAGTGGAGATTAGATATAGAAGGAAATGATTATGGAAAGATGTTTTGGAGTCTAAATATGGATCTTGGAGAAGTTTAGATAATAGAAAGATTGTCTAGAAAGAATGTAGATGGTGGAAGCATTTAAGAAAGGTTTGTGGATCTAATGAGGATAAAATATGGTTTGAAGAGAATGTGAGGTAGAAAGTGGGTTCCGGAAATAGGATTTTTATTTGAATGGGTATAAATCACTTAAGAAGGCTTACCCTAGGTTATATGCAAACACAAATAAAAAAAGATCAAACAATTAGTGAATGTGGGAAGTGGGATAATGATAGATGAGAATGGAAAATGTCTTGGAGAAGACATTGGTTTGAATGGGAGAGACCTCAAGTGAAAGGTTCTTGAAAGAAATTAATGGAGTAACTTTTGTTAGAGGAATAAGTGATATTTGGACGTTGAATAATAGGGAAGATATGATGGTATACACTATTAAGTCAACATATAAAAAGCTGCAAGGTGCATGCCTTGTATATCAAAAAATTTAAGTGTCTCTAGAGATTAAAGGTTATCCTCTCTGCATTTTCATGGCATGTTAAATTAAATTGAGTGCCTACAATTGTTAACTTAAGGCTTAAATGAGTGATCATAAAAAATGTTAGTTGTGTTATATGCAATAAGCAGGATGAAACTATAAATCATTTATTGCTTACCAATAAAATGGTTACCAAAATATGAAATACGTGTCATAAACGGATTGGAAACTTGTCAGTAAGCTATAACCAGATTCAAGCACATTTTGAACAATTTCATCTACTAGAGCTAAACCACAAAGGTAATATGTTGTGGTAGGAGTGTGTGGATTGCTATAATGTGGATTCTATGGAACCATAGGAACCATATTGTGTTTAAGAACATTGTACTAGACCCATAAGAGATTTTTAGTAGGGGTGAAAAAACGGGTCAACCTTGTCCGTTTTGGCCCGATCCGATTTTAGCCCACCTAAAACGGGTCGAGCCAGACTAGCCCGCCAAGTGAAAACTGGTTGGAACTCATAGCCCGCCAAATTATTATTTTTTTTAATTTCTAAGGCCTAATTTGACTTTTTTTTTCTGATTTTGTTCTAGGTATACGATGGTTCAAGTTTCACAATGCCTTTGCTTTGCATCAAGAAAACAATTATGCCATCACAGAAACTGCAACAACAATAATCTAAAATGGAATTCAATCCATAATTTGATTGGGAGAGATAATAGCAATATGCCAATTACAAATTTACAAATGTGACAAAAATCATGAGATAATTTCTTTCAAACACTGCAAAAGTTTCCAATGGGGCCAAAGAGATGATTCAAAATAGTGTTATACCTTCAATCATAGAAAAAATGCAATTCGGGTAAAGGAATTAGGGCAAATCACAACACCTTCAACAACAACACAACAACATGTTAGGGCAACGCCAATCACTCACAATAACACCCTCAACACCTTAGTGTAGTGCAAATTAAGGTTGGAAATAAAACATTAGGGACGAACTTGTTCGTAGCGGCTGCTGATTCATCGAAAGCGCCACTGCCCATCGTGGGGCGCCTCCTCGTATGGTAGCATGTCTTTGCTGGTTGTGTCGCCCTCAAGTCCAGTCGTGGTGGTGTGGTCACGTAGTGGGTGGCTGCGTCATAGTTTCATGGTGGTGCGGTGGTTGGCTTCGATTGAGTGAGTAAGATGAGAGATTCAGCGGTGGTGTGAGAGCGAGACGATCGAGAGAGATGAGAAGAGATTAGGGAGGGCGAGAGACTGATGTCGAAGTCGAAATGAAAATAAACAACTACACATGCTTTTTAATTGTTAAACAAGTTGCAGGTTGGCCAGTGGTTTAGCAGGCTGGGCGAGTCAAGTTGGAGCGGGCTGGCGGGTTGAATTTTTTTATCTCGACCCATTATTTTTGGGGTGGGTTGGCGGGTCAACCAACTAGGCCTGGGCCATTTTGCCATCCCTAATTTTTAGTATAGCCCAAGTAACAGGATGGACATGGCTTAAAAATAAAATACAAACACAAAGTTTTTTGTTTTCTAAATGGTGCCTATGTCCAATACTTTGTTTAAGGTCCATAGGTTAAGGACCCATTATCCATTATGCGTTGTTATGCTAGAGGCAATATTAGGTTACTTCTAGGGAGCTTTCTGACTTATAACTTAGACTTTGTAGTCTAGAGTGCTTGGTTTTTATCTTACAGGTGTGGTCTTCAACTTTCTATCTATGGAATAACCACTATGTACTATGATTTGTTGAGTTTTCTTGATATAACAGTAAGCAAAGTAAGTGCAAGGGCAATTTTTTGCTAGGGGATTCATTGGAACCTCTACCTTTACATGCATGTGCAGTGTGCAAGAGCAATTTTGCTTGGTGATTTATTGCAACCTCTATCTCTACATGCATAAGCAATGTGCAAGAGAAGTGTATGTAGGTTATGAAAGGGTTGAGTGTACTACCTTGTGAGGAGTTGAATGTTGTGTTTGATAGGTGAATATGGCAACAATAAGTAAAACAATACCTTCATGTATTCACTCTAGTTATATTAATGGGACACTATGTAAAGCTCTTGTGGAAATTTATAAGATGAACATGATTTAGATATATAATGTTTTATGACAAATTTATTGAATTTATAGTGGAAGAACTAGGTTTTTTTTTTCAAAAAAAAAAACTAAAGCTTGGATGGTTTACTCTTAATATTTCTTTGCCGATGAAAAGAAGTTCTCGAAAATCTTAAACCCTAAATATAAAACTCAAAAGTGTCATTTCTAACTTTAAAAGTACATGAATGAAACACTCTATATTTAATATAAGGAATAGCAATAATTGAAATCTAATAATAAATAAATAAATAAGCTTAAATTTTATTAAATGCCTTTCTTGTTATGAAAAATCTGTTTATTCCTAGTGAAACGGTAGTCCACGCACTTTGAACGGCAAAGGGTCAAAGTTGATCAAAGAATTAAAAGATTATTTAATAATTTTAAGCTTTCGTAAAAGAATATTATACTGTCTATAAATAGGGTTGTTACAACTGAAATCGCGACGGGAAACAAACCAAAAAATAAATTTGTAAAAATAGAGTTTTGGAGTCGTCATCATAGTTTATTCTGGGAAAATACGGAAAAACCAAAAAGATAAGACAAGGTATACATAAAACAGGATTTTGGGTCCGAGAGTCAGTTACGCATGGAGAAGGTATTAGCACCCCACAACGTCCGTCCTATAACGGTACCTTGAATTAAATGTGCAAAAGTTATGTGGTTTTTTAAAATATTTTGTTTTCCGCGAATATAATAAAAAATGAATTTACAAAAGAAATAAAATTATTATTTTTTTGTTTTTTTGGCCCGGTAAGGATTAATCATCGCTCTTACGTATCTCCAATCACAATGGAGAATCACGTAGTTCTTTAAGAAAAAACTATTCGAAAAATTATTTGGAAAATGATTTGAGTTTTTTTTTTTATATTTTTGAAAATCTTTTTATTTAAATTTTTCATATTTTGAATTATTTTAAAATTTGTCTCATGCGACGTGAGCGGCGAATGGGAAAAAATATTTTTTGATGATTTAAAAAAATATAATAAAAATTGGAAAAAATAAATCAAAAGAAAAAAAAAAGCAATTAGCAGTGACGTACCTTCAAAAATTTTCGATATCTCCTCACCTTTTCTTTCTTTTTTTATTTTTGCCTCCTTTTCTAATATTTTTGTGTTTTTTTTTCAAGAGAAATAAAAATGAGATGGTTCTGTGTGGGTGATAATGAGAGAGAAAGAAAGAGTATAGAGAATATTTTCTTTCGATCTTCTACCTCCTTCAATATGTTTTTTCTGTTTTGAAAGAGAGATAAAAAAGGAGGTATGTATGTGGGAATGATGATGGGAAAGAATTAGAGAAGTGTAGAGATTTTTTTTTTCGATCCATTTTTGTTTCGATATGACAGAGTGTGTATTTATACTTACACCTTGCAATATTAATGCAATGCAATCTCAACCTTAATTGTAATGAACAATATAAAGAAGGAATGGGAATCAACTCGCAGCAAATCAGAGCACAATATTAATTAAGATGAAATAATATTGATTCCAACCATTAACAAATCAGAGCACAAAAATCAATCCCAATTAATAATATAGATTATAACCATTTGAAGAAATATTTCTTCAAATTATTAGAACCATATCACTAATTTCTCTTTCAAGAACACAGGAACGAATGGTAGAAAGTATGTTGAATTGTTGGGCACAGGAGAAGGAGTGCGATAATTAAAAATAAATTGAGCTATTTCTTTTTTTCCTTTTTTTTATTTTTTTTTCATCTCTTTTTTTTTTTGCTAAAATTAAAGTTTTAAAATCTTGGAAGAAAATTTTATTTCATCGTTTTTTATTTTCCATTAACTAAAAAAACCTTTTTTTATTTTTTATTTTTTTTTTAAATAAATTTATTCACCCGGACGAAATTGGGTGTTGACAAGGGTAGTGTTAATTTTAATTATCACACTACTTTGAATCTTGGTGTAACTTTCCAATGAAATTTTCACAAAAATACTTAATTTAGGCATCGATTATATAAAGTTTGTTTAAATCAAAAATATTTTTGAAATAACTTATTTTAAAAATCCCTTAAATAAAACCACTACAAGATAATGTTTCATTAACAACTTATTTTAGTGATCAAAAGTTGTTAATCCCTATGATGACCAATTTAGATCCTAATTTACAAAATAAGAAGTTATTGCTTACTAAAATGATCATTATTATAAATAAAAATTATAATTATAATTGGTCGTATGATTAATGAAAAACTAATTTAGAAACCAGTTTCTTTAATAAAAAATTAATTTAGAAACAAATTCCTTTGATAACAAAAATCTTATAACTAATGTCTAGTAACCAATTTCCTTATGTAGTTAAAAATTTGAAAGCTAAATTTTAGAAACCAATTTAGAAATCACTTATAATTTTTATTCATAAGGGTAGTGACTATTTTAGTAGCCAATAATTGTATCTAAATTTTTCATTATAATGACTAACAATTTTTTATTATTAAAATTAATTTTTTATGAAATATTTTCTTATATAATGAACATAAATATTATTTTTCTTTAAAAAGTAGAAACGGTTTACTTTAAAATAAACAAACACATAAAAAACGCACATACGCTTACATTAAAAATTATTTTCTTATCGATCTGAACACAAAAACAAATTATAATATATATATATATATATATATATATATATATATATATATATTCAAAGATTCCTTTGACCGGTTGACTTTTTGATCAAGCAACAAGGTCTTTATAGACTTTACATAATCAAAGTTCAGGTGATAAATAATAGTGTAAACTGTGAATTTAATTTCAAAAGAAAAAAAAAACAAATATATTAACGCTTAAGTTGAATTAAAATAATTCATAAACTTAACCACTTTAAACCAAGTATAAGTACATTTGTACTTCTTTTTTTTAAGAGTCAAAATAGTATAGCGTTATTAAACACTGATATTATAGCAAACCAATCATATACATAGATGGATTCGCAGCCAAGGTTTAGAGGGGAGAAAAACATATTTTTGCGTTATCATAATGAATATTATAAAATAACAAAATATAAAATTTATCGTTAAAAAATAAATTTTTTATCTAATTTAATTTTACAAAATTAAATTGAAGTTTGCACCTACCTATGCATTATCAATTTATCTTATCTTAGATGTAAAATCTTTAACATCTATTATTATCATAAACACTTATTTTTTGTTTTTAGGATATTATGAGAAAATAAAAGCTATTACATTATAGATGTTTGATGATTTTATATATATATATATATATATATATATATATATATATATTTTTTTTTTAAATATAATATTATATTATTTTTTTTTAAAAGAAATGCAAGTTATAACTTAAAGTTCAGAAATTATAGTTAGCAATCAAAGGTTTTGGCCACCATTAGAAGTGTTAATTAAAAGAAAAGTATAGTGAGGTACATTTAAGAGAACTAATTTTTCTTATGATCAACAATTTCAAACCCTAATCAAGGTAGATAAAGATCTCTAACTACTACTTTAATCCCTCAAATTTCTTGCCGCTAATTTGGGGGAGTACTCAAATTAAAGCAGCATAAAATCTTGACACCTCTTCTAGCCAAACACTATTTACTTTTATGTTCATTAACAATCTCTTGATACACTTTGTTATTTTCTTACAAAAATAAATTCTTAAAATTTCAAAGACATTTAAGCACATCTAAATAGAAATAAAGGAAGTGCAAAATGCTTGCATGAGGCATGTTTTAAAGAGTTAAGTTTGTTAAAAAAAAAAAGGAAATTTTAATTTTAACTTAATCTTAAAACTAACTTATAAGGTAAAGTTTGTACCACTTATATCTTACAAACTCGCTTTATTTATAGTCGATGTGAGATATCTAACAAATTTGTATGTATATATATATATATATATATATATATATATATATATATAAAAAAAAATTTTTTTATAAATATATATATATATGTT
>Ga0214542_1002690_pt1 | contig 36584 bp, 20 predicted proteins | sample CNSS1metaG_FD_160096 | JGI IMG/M metagenome (GOLD analysis project Ga0214542, IMG submission 160096) | Root nodule microbial communities from cowpea collected in UCLA plant growth center, Los Angeles, California, USA - CNSS1 | ecosystem: Host-associated > Plants > Roots > Nodule | place: USA...
AGTCCATAAAAGACGAGATCAGTAAGGCGAAATTTACTGAAATAGAATCCTTGTTAGATCGTCCATTTTGTACCAACGGTGTCTTTTGAGTATACCGAATCAGTATAGCTATCCTTCTTCTAACAGTGATTCTAAAGATTTGTACTAGAGTTTGAGAACAAAATATTTTCAACTTTTTTTTTGAACAAATATTTGAAATCAAGAAGCAATTTGAAAGAAGTGGGCAATTATAAAAGCATGAAACAAAAATCTTAGTGTTAACGAGACTTCAGAAATAACACCCGAGGGAAAAAAATTTGCCTAATCTGTTCATGGATGTTCACCTCCAAGAATCTTGAAAAGAATAGTTATCCTTTCGGTGACACCGGAGTTTTGAGGTAGAAAAGGTGAGTTTGTGACTTGTATTTGTGTCACCGGATTTCCACCCATCCATAATTTGAACTGACATTGAATATTCAATCCGTCCATGATATTTTGATACAATGTTATTAAATATTCAATGCATATCCCCTTGTTATGCTCTGTTTATAATGGTCTGCAACTACATTTTTGTATTCGGAAATGATATTTAAACAAAATTTTTTTACAAGATTTTGGCAAATCTGACATGGGAAATGACTTTTAAAATTTTTCTTACAAAATGCTTTAATAAGTGAACGGTTACACGTGCGGGGGTTGCGTAGTTTGGAAATTGAAAGAGAGAATTGAATTAGAGAGAGAAAGGGAGAAAGGGCGAAACAGAGAAGTGAAAGAGAGAGAGAAAACCAAGTGCTTATCGCCGGAGTAACCAGATTAAGAGAGCCACCGACCTGAAGTTCTCACTGGCAAGCATTTCGTCATCCACACCGGAGGTCACTTACACTATTCCCATACACTATCATTCATCCAGATCGTTGTATTCAGAGTTCGGTGTGGGTTTGCCGAGACTACGAGTCGTCAACGACAAGGATATCGTCATCCATAGCATTGCATTGTAAGTTTGCTTTGCTTCCATTAGACATTTCACTACTGTGTTCGATGATGATGAATGTAATTTCGTTTTCATAAAGTTTTGAGCTTTTGTGCCAAAAAGTTGCTTTTGAAGATTTTCGTTTTTCATGGAAGTTTGGAAAACTGATTTGGTGGTGTTGTCGTGAGTGTTTTATGGATTTTTAGTGGTCATTTTTGTAGTTCGCTGTTGTGTGTTCTAGTGTTGTGGCTCTTTGCAAATTTTGAAGAGAGCACGTGTTTTGTATTTCCATATTTGGGTCTTGGTGTGTTGTTGTTTGGATTTTAATTTTGTAGTGAGTTATTTGATTGTTATGTAATTTGTGCGGTTTCGGCAAAAGGTGGTTTTTGATATGTGGTGGTTCAACAATGTCCTATGATTTGTATTCCGTGTTGTGTAAGAAATGTCCTTTAGTTTGTATTGCTATTTGGAATAATGACATTGATTGCAATTATTTTGCAATAGTAGGATATGAAAACGTTATGGCTGGTCAATTTGGATTTAATGACAAGGTATTGACATGGTGTTATTTCTATATTCTGTTGTCATTCTTTTGTTGTCAAAATTAAAATGAAGTATTAATTTTTACAATTTTGTTGATTGTTAGGCTTGATTGCGTACATTTTGTTACACAAAGTGCATTGCCGAAATGAATGGATTGAAGATACACCATTCAAATGGTGTTTGCACATGCGAAAACCATTACAGACATGTAATCCACTTTTGCTTGAGATGTTGAAGCGTTGGTTACCTGCTCAGGAATTGTTTCGTGTGATGCAACGGTCTACCCCGTTTACTTGTGCTGACATTTGCATGTGTTTAAGATTGAGGGTTGTTGGGTTAGATGTAGATTTTGATAAAAATGTTTGTGGGGTAGTGGGTGGACTTTTTGAAAGACAAAATAATAATTGTTGAAACTGTTATTGAAATCATTAAGAGTTTGGTTGAGAGTGATTCTGATGAAGTTGATAACGTATGTTGTTTGTACATATTTGTTTGTTTTGTTGTGCTTTACTTTTCTAGGAATTCAAAAACTATTAGTAATATTTCTTGTAGTGTTTTAGATGATATAGACAAGTTGTCAAATTACAATTGGGGTAAAACAGTTCATAGTTATTTGGTTAAAAGTTTAAGTCGTTCGTTTTTGGCACTCGGGTAGACAGAGCTTTGCCTAAGTGGGTCAGCAACAGTTTTGCAGGTACACAGTACTTCATTTAATTAGTATTTTTATTTGTACTATGTTTAAAATCTTGTAATCTAACATGTTGTTTGGTGTAGATTTGGGCTGTAGAAAGACTTTCTTTGTGTGGACCAGAATTGCAGTTAATGTTTCTGAGAATATTGGCCTGGCCGGATGTTCACTTCAAGTAAAGACGCATTGAGAAGCTATTCCAAGAGAGCCAAGTAAAAGTCCATAAAATTTATGGTTTATAACAATGTTTACTATTTTTTAACACTAAGTTCTTTGTTTTGATGCCATTTTAACACTAAGTTCTTCAAATGCTTCTTTTACAACATCATGACGAAGTTCTTCATCTGACACTGCCATACCAACAACACACTGTACAAAACAACAAATAATTATAAACGAAATTGCACTATGTAACTTCAAACAAAAACAAAAAAGATATTTTTAAGCATGACCTCACTATATTCTTATGAAATGCACTCCTTATGACTTTGTCACCAACTCTCACATTCATCCAATGCAATAGTCGAGGGAACTTGTTCATCTTGCATGTGAACTTTGAGTTGCAAACAAGTAAATGATCAAATGACCATAATTGCAAAAAAACCAAATAAATTACAACGTCATCTTAAGCAAAATCAACATCATTACTTAAACACAATAACAAACAATAATGTCTTTACCTAGAGCAGATAAACACATCCTACAACATGGAAATGCCTTGAACTTGATTCATTCTTCAAAGCCAATGAAGCAATGCACAAGTACTAACCAAGTACTCATACACTAATGTACCCCAATTATATTTGCCGATATTGTCCATATCATCAAATATCTTAAAAATTATTGGGAAAACACTACCCTTCTTATTGGGCAACAAAAATTCTGATATCCCTAACAAAATGTAGATCTTGCAAAATACTTCTACACCACCAACATCATCATCAAATTTCAAAAGATAATCATATATCAACTTAACATTAACTGTTTCACCCCAAAAAATATTCCAATTATCACTATCCACAACTGTCTCATTTAAATCAATTCTTTCACCCAAAACCCTCAAACATAACCCTAAACAAACATCTAATAGATTAAATTCTATGACTTGGCCACCAACATCAAAACCGCCCCTTCTTTCAACCAATTTATAACATAAATGACTTAGAAGATTCCTACTTATCTTGACCGAATCATTTAACATGGTGAACCACCAAAAAGGTGTGGCTGCAATATACTCCTTCTGTTGCACACTTAATCTATTGTTTAAAGCACTGATAAACTTCGTTTTGCAGCAATGACAAAATAACATATGAAAAACATAACAAACAGGTAAACGACATTCATTATAATTGAAGAAAGATTAATACATCACTCCAAATTAACACACCTTCTTCTCCTCAGTGCAATCAACATATCCACCACGTTTGCTGTCCATTTTGTACTCCTACACCACCATACATATCAAACAAACCACCCGCATCACACAATATCACATGTAAAGGCAATAATAAATTAATCCCACATCAATAACCTTTACACACATCAGACAACCAAATCAACTACCAACATTTAAGCAAACACAAAGATAAAATTTTCATTGACCAAGCATATCATACAAACAACACACATCACCAACAACCACATGGAGAGAGCCAACAATACATTAACCACAGATCAATAAACTTTACACACACACGCCAATGAAATCAAACTCCCCCAATTCAATCAAAATTTCAAAACTAAATTAAATCATTCTCTACCCATTCAAATCCATTATACCAACGAAATATGTTACCTTTGGGTTAAATAAATGAAATGGGCTCACAGAAGGGTTCAATGCTACGGTAGACACGATGAAATGGTTGTCGTCGACGACTTCCGCTACCCGCTGTCTCCGGTAACCCACCCAAACGGCTGCAATGCGTCGAACTTTCCACCACTAGTCTGCAGTGCCTCACTTCTCTCACTCTCTCGTTGTCTTCAATGGTTGTTCCTCTCTTCTTTCTTTGCAGCACTCGTTCTCTCTCAGTCTCTGTCTCCACCACTGCTCCAAACTCTCTGTATTTCGGTGTCTCTCTCTCTTTCACTTTCTGCCCGCAATGCTCCAAGGGATTACTGTCTTTCGCTCCCTCTGTGTCTCCTGCTACTCTGGCGAGAGTGTGGCAGAACTTCGTTTTCTCTCTCTCTTTCACTTCTTTCTTTCGCCCGTTTTCCCTTTCTCTCTAATTCACTTCTCCCTTTCAGTTTTCAAAGAAACTAATGCCGCACGTGTAAGCGTTCACTTATTAAAGCTTTTTGTAATAAAAATTTTAAAAGTTTGTTGCTACGTATGATTTGTCAAAATCTTGTCAAAAAATTTTGTTCAAATATCATTTTCGTTTCGAATTTGGTAATGCATTCTTACTTTTCGGTTGTTGGTAACTGAACTCGTTTATGCAGTGAAGAAAAAAAAAATTGAATATCATTTTTAGTTTCTATCATTCTCTTTGGAGTTGCTTTTAAAGCGAGCAAGTAGTCTTTGCCAAAGTTAGGGACTTAAATATCAATTTAACAATGAGAGAAGTGTCCGAGAAGGTAATGGAGTGAAGTATGTAGCCCTTAGGAAAGGGCACGAGAAAAGTAAAAAGAGTTGTGAGTTTGACTTTCTCATTTACCACCGTGTAGTTACCGGATCGGGACAAAGAGTACGTATACACTATTTGGCTTCGAATAGAAAGCATTGTAAGTATTGCGTGCAAATAGTTGCATTACATACGAGGAAGTCATGAAGGAGCTAGCAGTACGGAACATTCAGAAGAATCAGACAAAAAATACTAGCTTTTTTTTTTATTGGTACAAATAGTGATAGAGTTTTGTTATCATCGGTTAAAAAACAATAAAAATCCATGGAAAGACTGTAACAAGTACCTAATACTGTTGTAAATCTGATCTATTTTCTTGTCCTGTAGCATCTGAACCAAAGAATGAAAAAGTTAAGCACTCTGTATCCCACTATGAAACTCAACATTACAGGCAAATTGCTCCATTTTTGTGAATCTTTTAGACCCTGTTGTCTTAAGAATTCAACTCCATGTAGTATGCATTTTCCATTGCTAATTTCTAAGCACCTCGTCTTCCCTCTCTCTCCCCCATACTCATTTATCATAAGGCACTCAAATGGATACTTGAATAGGCTCAAATAGTGCATAAAAATCCAATAACTTGGTATTTTTTCTTGAGATATGAAATATCCTGAAAATAGAAAGAAAGACCCCATTAGACCTGCAATCACTGAGGTTCCCAGGATGAAATTTGGCACCAGAGCGCTAAAACAAGCCACAAGAGAATTGGACATGAGTAGAACCAACCAAACCACCAAGGAGAAGTAAAGGAAACCATCGATATCTTTCCTTAATCCTACAAGCCAATAAACTGGAGTAGAGTACAGAAGACCAACCAATAGAAGGAAGGGAAGGAACACAAGGGCATTAGCTAAAACATAGGAACAAACTCTATAAGCTCCTCCAGAGGTCTCTCTCATAAAACTTCTTCTCTCATCCAAGAAAATAGGCAAGCCTTCTGTTGTAGATGATAACAAAAAGGTAAGGCTGAAAGCAAAGAATCCACTTCTTGTTTGCAATGCTACATGACTTTTTTCATTGCCAACATTCAAAAATATGCTCCCCAGAATAAAACCAGCTACTATGGCCTGTATGATTCTGCTCACAAACAATTGCTTGGTTCTGAATATGTTGCAGCAAAATCTTTGTCCCAGGATTGCAATCTCCTCCGTAGGAGAATTTGAATATGCAATTGCCTTTACTTTGACAACCTTAGAGTGCTGCATTCTCATTTTATGATCTTGGTTCTCTCTCACCAGAAACTGGTTGTTCCCAGATTCTGAAGTATGTATAACCAAGCTTTCCATCACATCAAGAGCAAACTCAAGCACATTGACATGGTCAGGAATGTGGTGCCCAGCTAACTTGAGTCTAGCCTCAAGAAGACTCAATGATCCATTATGCATCACAAATCCATCGGACAGCAAAATAAGACCATCAAACAGCTCTAAGATTCGGAAACCAGGTTGGTGGATAGTTAAGATAATTGTCTTACCTTGATTAAACGCCACAAGTCTAAGCAATGAGACTACATTAAGAGCTGATGCTGAATCCAACCCTGAAGTTGGTTCATCAATCAAAATAACAGCAGGGTCATGAACCAAGTCCACACCAATGGAAACTCTACGCCTTTCTCCTCCAGATATACCATGGTCTGTTCCACCTCCAATCCTTGAATCTGCAATATGCTCCAACCCAAGCTCCTTCATCAACTCTTCAACTCTGACAGCAGCAACTTTTCTTCCCCCAGGAAGCCTCAACATGGCACTATACATCAGTGTCTCTCTAACTGTCAGAGAAGGGAATAAAGCATCATCTTGTGTCACATACCCTGATGCTCTTCTAAACCAGTTCACATCCATAGGCTTATGATTGACAAGCACATGACCAGAAACTTTATTACATGGGGGTATTCTTCCTGCAAGAATCTCAAGTAGTGTGGTTTTTCCAGCTCCACTAGGACCAGCAATGGCAGTCAGCTCCCCTGGCCTTGCCTCGCAATTCACATCCTTCAAAATGAACTTGGCACCTCTCCCTGGACTGGAACCAAAACAAAGACTTCTATACTCATCAACTTGGCTGCACAACCTGTATGACAAGTTCCTGGTTTCTATTCTGTATGGAGTTTTTCTGGTGCATGAGATTGGCCTGAATGGTGACCCCATTGTGCGTTTGTATGCACGCAAAGTGATTGAAGAAATGCATGTATTGGCTATGTTATGTGAAGAAGAGGAGACAGAGAGCAAGATAGGGAGATGAACTAACACACCAAACTGTGTGCCACTTATAGGTTTTGTAATGCAAATGGGGTTTGACTCTTTGCAACAAGGGGCTTGACTTGGTGTTCTCTTGTACTTCAATTGGTGTGTGGTATTTGGAAATAGTTTGGTTGAGTTACAGTGCTTCAAGAAAGCCAAAGAAAGATAGAAAGTAAACATAGAAAGTTTTTTTTTTTTCTGGTGAACTGAACATTGACTATTCTCTGTGTGTGTTTGGTTGCCCCCACCATCTTCCCCATATGCTGAAGCAAGCAACTCAGAGTTTAGTTGGTGGAAGATCAAAATTATCAAGTTCAGTTTTACAAGTTAACTGCAATTCTCTTCACATGATTCACCATTTTCTGTTTAAGTGTAGATGATTCTGCCATGTCAAGAATGGGGAAACTTCACTTTTTAAGAAAACAATAAAAATTTAATCTTTTCAGTTCTGAACTTTATTTTTATCTCAATTAATACTTAAAATTTATCCTTTTGCATGTTAATTCATCTGCCTCGGAAAAATGTACTCCTTTTGACACCTTCAGCACCTGATTATAGATAAACTTAATTAAATGTCTATCTATCGTGCACGTAATGTAAGAAACGACTTTATTTTACCCTAACCCTAAATTTTAAATGGAGTTTGTTCATCAATCATCTCTTAATATATCATTCTATATCTTATATCATTAACTGAACTAAAAATATTTACGTAAAATGAAATTCTTCCTCTGTTATTTCTTTTTTCATCTTTCAAGTCTTTACTTTAAGTTTCCTTTATTTTGACCTAAAAGCATTCTTTATAAGACCATGAAATCTTTTTATTTTCTTAAAAAATATTAAATAGTAAAATTTTTGAAAATAAAATAATAAATTAGAGAAATAAAAAAGAAGTAAACCACTATTCACGATATGTAGTTGAAAGTTGGTGTCTACTTAACAAAAGAAAACTACGCAAGACATATAAATAAAAGGGAATAACATATCACAATTTATATGTGTAACATCTTAGACTTAAATTTGTTATTTTAATTCATTTTAATTCTTTATTATTTTTTATTTGATTTAGTCCTCGTGTATTTTAAAATGATTCAATTTTATTTTTTTATTTGATATTAAATTTATAATTAAATTTAATTATAATATATATATTAAAATAATTTTTTATAATTTATATATCAAATCATTTTATTTAAATGTTGAAATTATTTTATTTCTTACATTTAGATAGAAGTAGAAGTAATTTGATGTATAAATTCTAAAAAATTATTTTAATATATATATATATATATATAAATTATAATTAGATTTCATTACTAATTTGGTCTCAAATAAAAAATGACAAAATTGAATTGTTTAAGAAAAACAGAACTAAATTAAATAAAAAACCAAATTAATTTTTTTAAAATATTGGAGGATTAAATTAAACCTAAAAATAATAATGAGACCAAAATAAATTAAAATTAACAAATTAGAGATTAAATCAATAGTTAAGTTCATGATTTAACTTCTTAAATCATCAACTTAACCTCTTTAAGTATTTTTTTTTATCAAATTATTTTTATAGATAAATATTATGAAATTGATATATGGAGTTATAAATGAATTACTTCAGACACTTTTAGTTTGATTTATGCATATGCCATATATTCTTAATCTGATCCTTCTGTAATGTTCTAATTTTGTTCATATGCATTATCAATATGAATTAAGATGTTTTACTTTTATAACAAAATTAAAAATATTAATGCATACACAACCCACCTTTTTTTTATAAAAATACTACATATCGATTAAATTACGAGCTAACAATTTTACATATAATTTGATTTGAAAGTCCACATATAATTTTATATAACTTTACAATATATATGTATATATATAATTTATAATTTTTTATCTTACTTATTAAATAATAAATAATATATTGTAAATGATTTTTAATATAACCTTTTACATTATTATATAATATTTCATAATTTAAAATTTTATTTTCTAAGTTTATAATTCAATAAATAATTTTATTATTTAAATTACATAAATTAAAAAATAGTATATTTTAAATAATTTTATAGTTTCAATTCTAGAAATTTATAATTTTATACAATATAATTATATAAATAATGTAAAATTTATTTTATGTTATATAAAATTAATAAAATTTTAGAATAAAAATTAAATTATGTGTTTGACTACTTCAATTAACATATTAACTAATTTTTAAAGTAAAAAATACAATGATGAGTTTTTTTTTTTCAATATCCTACTTTTTTTTTTTCACACAATTATAAATTACATAGATAATAAGTGTGTATTTACTATGAGGTATAAATCAAATAAAGTAGCAAATTTCATAATCATTAACTTCATGGAATGGCCATATCATAGGTGAACTGTAAGAGATTAGCTAATAAAAACAGAGAAAAAAAAAATTATAGAGATAAGATATTTTACAGTGTTTGGTTGTGCAACACATTCTAGAACCATCCCTCTATAAGTCTGAAACAAACATTGAAAACCCTAAACCCTTTCATTTCACTATCTTCTTCTCAAACCCATCAATCTTTTCAACCATGGCTACTCAGATCCTCTCTCGCGTCTTCCCCAAAACCCTAACCCTAGCTCCCTTTCTATCTCGTTCCTTCACCTCCCCACCGCCCTCTTCTCTCTCCGCCCTCTCCTTCCTCCGTCGCATCTCTGTCGCCGCCAATCCCTCTCTCTGCCGCCTCCTCCTCCCCACCACCTCCTCCTTCCGCGCCCTCTCCACCCGCGCCACCACCTCCTCCCTTAACGACCCCAACCCTAACTGGTCCAATCGTCCCCCGAAAGAAACTATATTGCTGGATGGCTGCGACTTTGAACACTGGCTCGTCGTCGTGGAGAAGCCTGAAGGTGACCCCACTCGCGACGAAATCATTGATAGCTACATCAAAACCTTGGCCAAAGTTGTTGGAAGGTAACAGCTACAACAGCACTAATCGCTCATGCTCTTAATTTTATTCGTGTTTTATTACTTGGTGCAATTTTTTTGTATTATATTGGATTGTCCAAATAGAATAGGGACAGAAACAGCACCTTTTTGATTTGTGGGTATGGTAAAATAAATAGCTTGATTAAGTTTTTATTTATTTTTTCATAACTAACAGAATGAGTTTTGTTTTTATGGTAAGATGAATATATTTTTTATAAGAAATGATAAGATGAACATGAATGAGGTATGTAGGAGTTGTCGTGGTCGAAGATGTGCATTTCTTAAGTGGTTTCGTGTTTTTGTGCATTTCTTAAGTGGTTTCGTGTTTTTGGACTTTCGAGTGTATGATTTTCGTTTTTATAGTGAAGAGGAAGCTAGGATGAAGATATATTCAGTTTCCACTCGGCATTACTTTGCTTTTGGGGCACTTGTGTCGGAAGAGCTTTCTTACAAGCTTAAAGGTATCTGTGCTTTTGAACCTTCAGGGTTTTGTTTGGATTTTATGCTGACGAGGGTTTCTTATGCATGGTTTTGTTTTGGTATTGCAGAATTGCCTGGAGTTCGGTGGGTGCTTCCTGATTCGTATTTGAATGTTAAGGAAAAGGATTATGGAGGTAAACTCTGTTGTTCTGTTGTCTGCCTTTTTGTGTACATTTGATGGTTGAAGTGTGGTTGTTGTGACAGTGCCTTTAGTTACATAAATGTTTTTGGATTACATGAGCATAGTGTGGCATGATATGATTGTTAGAATGTTTCAAGTGGGTTAGGATGTTATGATTCTTAGTATGTTTCATAGTGGGTTAGAAGGTGAATTCTGCCTTGGAGAGACAAATGCCATAACCATGTGCTCTGAACTTTTTTCTTTCCCTGATCAGGTGAGCCCTTTATTAACGGGCAAGCAGTTCCTTATGATCCCAAGTATCATGAAGAGTGGGTTAGAAACAATGCCAGGGCAAACGAGAGAAACAGGCGCAATGACAGGCCCCGCAATGCTGATAGGTCAAGGAACTTTGATAGGAGGAGGGAGAATGTTGTGAACAGAGACATGCAGGGTAGGCCTCCTATGTCAAATCCTGGTGGTCCTCCAAGCAATGCAGGTGGATATGCACCTCCTCCCAGCAACCCGGGGGCATATGCACCTCCCAGCAACCAGGGGGCTTATGCACCTCCCAGCAACCATGGAGGATATGCTCCTCCCAGCAACCAAGGTGGATATGCTCCTAACAATGCCGGTGGATATCCCCCTAACAATGCTGGTGGATACGCCCCACCAAATGCAGGTGGATATGCTCCTCCCAATGCTGGAGGTGGTTATCCTCCTCCTTCTCCTCCTAACATGGGTGGTGGATATGGTCCTGGAGGTGGTGCGCCTCAGGGTAACTACACTGGTAACATGGGAGGGGTACCCCCCAACCAGAACGCAGGAGGTTTTCAACCAAATGCAGGATGGTCAAACAATGCTCCCAGTAGAGACGTGCCAAGCAGGGATATGGGAGGAGCACCTGGTGGAAACCCATACACAGCGTGAGATCACTGCTGATTTTTCTAGCCTATGTAGATAATGAAGAATTGTGCCAAGACAACATAGAGTTTATGCCATGTTTTCTCAACGAATTAAAATCATTCTTCTTAATTATTACTTCTATTTCCTGATGAACCTGCATGTTGTGTGTCTGAAGTTCACAATTTTTTGATGGCTAGATTTGATCTATTGGCTTATGACCGTCTAACTTATTATATGATTGATGTTGCTTTACAAACCTATGTAATTGTTGCCAATAATATATCTTTAGAGTCTTAGTTCTTGAGAAGCTTGACCCTTGTTAGAAGCACTATTAGTTAATAATATTTAAGTTGAGTAAACTTAGACGAAATGAAGATTGCTTGCAAAGAGGTTGTTCAACAATACCCAAATAAGAAGCCTCAAAGTAGGCATGTCAAGGCACTCCCGGAGAAGCAGGCCCAAGTATTAGGAGGAATAGTCTGACTTTATGTAAAGGAATATAATTTATTTTTAATAGTTAGTTTTAGTAAATTTTTAGTTAGGAACTTGTTTTTTAACAAAATTAAATAACCTCCAACATAATCTCTATCAGAAGTAATTATATACTTTATTTAAAATTGATCGTTTATATATTCTTATAAGATTACTTATTTTTTAAGATTGTGTTATTCTAGTGTAACAAAGATACATATAGGCATATGCCAACTTTTTTATAATAATAAAAAAATATAAATTTGAAAGTTCATTATTAAAACAATTAGCAAAATGTATTTACATACAATTTCTTTGGTTAGTTTTTATTCTTATATTATTACTACACATTTTGTAATTTTTTAATGTAGTTATCATTTATTATAGTAGTTTCTTGCATGTCTAAAATTCCTCGTATTTATAAGAATAATAACGGTAAAATAATATATAAAAACGATTATTTTCTTTTTGTCTTTTAGGAGAATGCACGAGCCTCGGAATCCACTATGCATTATCATCGATTTACATTTCTTCTTGCATTTTCATACTCTCGTAAAAACATATTTGAAAACTTATTTTTTATCTTTTTAATCTCCTTTTTCCTCCTCCATCCGCTTTTCCTACGTCCTATCTCCTTCACCCTCTCCCCGTAGGTGATTTCTTTTACCCTCATATTTTCTTTATTGAAAAAATATATTTTGAATTATAAAATATAAAATAAATATGCATTTTTTTATTTTGTATAAATTCGTATTTATATTTTAGATTATGCATTTTGGGATGCAAAATTTAAAAATATATTCCAAATTTTTGAAGGAATTTATTTATTGTTTACTTTTTTTCATTCCTTTCTTCCTCTTGCGGTCTATATCTCTCTCCCATGTTCTCTCTCCATGTCTAGAGACTCCCATACAATTTCAATCATCTATATTGCTACTAATTATATTAAAAAATATATTTTGAATTATATAATTATGATATATTTTTATTTTTCACTCTAAAATGTATAATCTAAAATATAAAATTTAAATTTTAGATTGTCTAGATGAGTTCTATTTTTATTTTGTATTAGCAAAAGGGGCTAAATTAAAGGATAAAATTTGGCTTGGTCACACTCTAAAATGTATAATCTAAAATATAAAATTTAAATTTTAGATTGTCTAGATGAGTTCTATTTTTATTTTGTATTAGCAAAAGGGGCTAAATTAAAGGATAAAATTTGGCTTGGTCCCACTAGATCCTCAGGCTTGTTCGGCCTATTTGGATTGTCGGATCCGTTTGTGTCATTGGGTATACCCGACCATTCTGAGTCATTAGGTTGGTCCGACCAAGTTAGGTTGTCAGGCTAGTTGATATCGCTTGAGTTGTCAGGTCCATCAAGGTCGTTAGGCTAGTCAGACTTGTCGAGTCAGTCTGTGTCATTAGGTCAGCCTGACCCGACTAGGTCGTTGCGTTTGTCGATTCCACCCGGATCGTTGGGTCCGTCTAGGTTGTCAAGTTGGTAAGCCAATCTAGGTTGTTAGGCTGGTCAAACTTGTCGGGTTAGTGGGCCGGTGACAAGCTTGACCGGTCAGGCCTGTTTGGATTGTAGATTGGGCCTATATGGTTCATTGGACCTGCCCGACATGTTTGGATCGTTAAGCCCATTTGACACCTCTAGGTTGTTTGGCCTATCGAGCCCATGTGGGTTGTCAGGCCCGCCTATCCCGCCTATCCTATTTGGGCCATTTGGTCCGCCTGACCCATCTTCGTGTCAAGTCGGTTCGGTCTGTCTTTGTCTTCGAGCCCACTCGAGTCATCTTGGTTGTCGGGTCCGCCCTATCTGATTAGGTCGTTGGGCCAGCTCGGTCTGTTTGGGTCGTCAGGCCAGTCTGACACATGTTTGTCATCAGGCCCGCCCTGTCCGTGTCGGGCTTGACCAACCTGTTTGGGGTCTACCCGACTCGTCTAGGTCGTGAGGCCTGTCCAACCTGTTTGTGTCGTGAGGCCGGCTTGATCCATCTGGATCGTGTAGCCGATCTAGCCTATCATGATTATCGAGCTTGTTGGGTCTGTTTGGGGTTGAGTCCAGAGTGTGAGGTTGAGTGAGAAGAATTTCAAGTTTCACCTATTTTGAGAGTATTTGAATTTCTACTAATTTAGTTAATTGAAATACTTCAAAAAAATGCTTGTATTTTAAATATTTTTTAATTTTTCTATCCAAACAAAGCATTTTATTATAAAGAAATCTAAATTCTTCAAAAAAACGAATTACTTCATTAAAATATTCTATCCAAACACACGTGTCGCTACAACTCCTTATTTAAGTTTAATAGTTTTTGTAAGATTTATTTTAATAAAATTATCTTGTTATTTAAGTTGTGCCTATGATTAATCTTAATTAATAATTTTGTAGGATCCAAAATAATGCATTAAAAATTTATATATCAGTGATATTAATATTATAATGAGCGCATAATTTAGTATAACTACATTTAAAGGATCGTCATATATTCTTTAAAATTTTTGAACTCATCAATATTTGAATCAAGATTAGCATTTTTAATTATTTCTTTTTTAATGTAAATACTAGATTTTCTGCAAGAAAATTGATAATGTCCATTTTTATCTCTTTTTGTGTGTTTATTATCATGAATAAAACAACTCTTTCCTAAATTTTATCTTGTTGTATCCTCAAGTTTACTGTGTTTTGTATTGTTTTGTGTTTTAGTTGTTTTATGTTTGTTTTACCTCTAATATGTCTTTTAAGTGTGTTAAATAAGTTAATAGAAAGCATTTTTGGTGGAAGAAAACAAACGAGCATAATTGAACAAGAAAAGATTGATTTTGAAGCAAATACCCACATCGGGCGCCATTGAAATCACGCTCAGTGCTTCAAATACATAATCCTGTCAAACTGCTCAAGGCTGAGCGTGGCGAACTAGGGCTAAGCGCCATAAGGCTGAGCAGTGGAAAGTGGGGCTAAGTGCCATAAGGCTGAGCGGTGGCTCCCTGACATGTCAAAATATGGGTTTTTAATCTTGTTTCTCGTGAGGGTTTGGATCATTCCTCATTTTGCACAATAGAGAAACACTTTTGGGTGCTTGGAAAGCCTCTTGGAGGTTGCTAGGGATGTTGGGAAGCTCTCTCACTTCTCCTTAGGTCTTCTCCTCCATTCATGGTGGTTTTTCCCCTTTGGGGTTGGAGAGGAAGATGGGTTACAAATTGGAGGTGTTGATGCGAAGGGGAGGTGCAATTAGAGCATGAAGCAGTTGCTAAGAACCTTGGAAGAGGGCTTGCATATTCTCTTTGGTTTTAATCTCTTCCCTATCTCTCTAATTTGTAAAATCTAGGTTCTCCACCATGGAGAGCTAAATCTATTTGTTGAGATTAGATGTAATGAACTAAATTCTTGTGTATTTGGTGATGTTAATCCATATGCTTTTTCATTTCTATGTTAGCATTTGATTTCCATGCTTAATGCTTGCTTTGGTACCACCCATGCATGATTTGTGGTTCTTGAGGTGCTGGAAAATGTACTCTTGAACTTAATGCATGATTTGACTTGTTGAGGATTCAAGAAATTGGAACTTGATGAGTTATCATAGACTCAAAGTTGCTAGGAATAGCATTTGTGTATTTCTGTAAGTTGATTTTGGCATGAAATTGAAATTGAGATGTTTGTGAATGCATGAGAATAAAGTGAATGAAATCTAGTCTTGACAATTGTATATAATCTATGTTAAATTTCTATTGCATACCAACTGTTTGATAAAATACCAAAAATATTTTCTTTGTGTTTTTGTGAGCTTTGTTATCTATTTAAGTTGTGAATTGTGAGAGTTGTCATGTGTTGCATAAGTTCCTATGGAGAGAACGATATTTATTACTTGCTACGTGCGATGCACTTGCCATTTTTCACCTAACAAGTTTTTGGCGCCATTGTCGGGGACTTGTGTTCCAACACAATGAAATTTTAGCATTTGTGACTCTTTTAGACTTTGTTGTTTCTTTCTTTCTTGTGCTTTCCTTTATGTAGTTTGTCTATAGATGTTTATGCTTTCCATTAGTTTGGTTTGTGTTTAATGCTTGTCTCGGGTTACGCCTTAGAGCATGATGTAGTTGTTGGAAGGTCCTAGGAATGAGATTTCAACAGTTGAACTAACCAAATCAACCCAGATAATACAAGTCACCAGGGATGGGATTGTGTGTTTGGCCCCACTGTTTTGGTACTTAAGGCAAGTCTTGATGCATTCTTAATTCAAGGGATTGGTTAATGTGTGTTGGGCTTAGATAAGCACAACAAGAGGAATCTAAGTGTTTTTAGCTTAGAGAACAAGGATAGTAGTATTCATCACCTTATGAGAGTATTGAGTGATCTTGCAACAAGAGGGATCTGAGTGGGGTTACTTGGAAAATCTGTTTTAATCATTCTGCATATTGGAATTGTTGTTTGGTTGGTGTACTTGTGTTTATGTTCTGCATTTTTCTTTTCTTCTTAGTATTTTTATTTTTTCTCCTTTCAATTATGCTCCATTGTTTTTATGTTTTGTGATTTTCAATTTTCAAATATTGGCTTCTAAAATTTTTAGGTTAACCTATTTGTTCGAGTATCTTTTGTGCCTTGAGAGTGCTAGGTATTGATGATGATGATGAAGAAGAAGACACAAGGAGCAGAGAGATTTGAGCAAAAGGTGTACCTGCCCAAAGGAGTTTGCTTCCTTTCCTGCTTTCAATAATCAAAAGTGTAACTTGGTTGGTCTAACAAATATGAATGCATTGGTTTTATGACTTTGAACGAGTTTTGCATGACCTTGAGGAGAATCATTTGTGTTTGCTCATTAATTGACTTTGAATTACATTGAGAGTATATTGTGATCTTGTGAAATTTGGTGCTTGTGGTTGTTCTCGTGATTGTATTATGGGAATGTGTCATTATTTTTACTGCGATTAATGATTGTGACAAATTGTATGACAACCTTAGGACTAAACCGAGTGAGATTTTGAGCCTCAGAGTTTTTATATATTGAGAGTTATCTCTTTTGGCTTACAATTAACTTTGCTTGAGTTTTATAGCTAGTTGTTTTTCATTTGCATGTTTACATATAACAAGGCATTTTCACATTCCTTCCTTGCATCATGTTCTGATCCAAAAGGCCAACTTGTTTTTCTTGCCTAAAACCTTTATGCAACTCTTGAGCATTAAAAACACATTTCCTTCATCTTTAAACCCTTGAGCTTTGTTGAAAATATTTGACCACCTTACCTGAAGTGGAGAGAGCAAATATATCATGGTCATTAGTGTGGTTCAAGTATAGGGGAAGTCATTAAAAGAAGGGAAGCATGAGAAACATATTAGAAATGGTTGTGGTTGGTGTGGTGCAGTCTTGTAAATATTTCATCTTTAAAAGAAAAAAGAAAAAGAAAAAGAGACCAAGAGAAAAAGTGAAAAAGAAAAAAGAAAGTGAATAATGTGGTTGGAATGTGGTGGTTGGTTGTGTTCTAGTTCAAATAGAAGAGGGGTGAATACAAAAAATTTGTCAAGTTGAGGTGATTGCTCTCTTTACTCATTCATGCTACCTAGAAACACCATTCCCCTTCTTAGCCTTGTCAGAATTAAAAAAAAAAAGGTCCTTATTGGTGTTTGCATGTTTTGATAACTCTTAGCACTTGAAATGAAAGCAAAGTCAAATTGTGTGCAATTAGTGGTAGAAGAGAGAAGAACACCCACCCTCGTACACTAGTGTGCTTGAGTGAAACACCTTTTTCTAGTGAGGATTGGTTCCTTTGGTTGATCAATGAAAACATCTTTGCCATAGTTGTTAGTCTCTTATAAAGCATATACATACATTCTTGTCATCTTTGCATAGTGAGCATCATAGTTGAGGATTTACAAGATTACACATATTCTCTTTATATTGGTTTTGTAAGGAGACCATTTATGAATGTTATCTAATTTGATTCTACGAACTTGCTTCTTAATTGTTTGACCTTTGTTGAATATATATCTTTCTAAGCCAAATTACCTTTTGCTTGAGGACAAGCAAGGTTTTAAGTGTGAGAGAGTCAATAATGTCCATTTTTACCTCTTTTTGTGTGTTTATTGTCATGAATAAAACAACTCTTTCCTAGCTTTTATCTTGTTATATCCTTAAGTTTAGTGTGTTTTGTATTGTTTTGTGTTTTAGTTGTTTTATGCTTGTTTTACCTCTAATATCTCTTTTAAGTCTGTTAAATAAGTTAATAGAAAGCATTTGTGGTGGAAGAAAACAAACCAGAACTCAAGGGAGCATGACTGGACAAGAAAAGATTGATTTTGAAGCAAATACACACATCAGGCGCCACTGAAATCATGCCTAGTGCTTCAAATACATAATGCTGTCAAATTGCCCAAGGCCGACCGATGACGAACTAGGGCTGAGCGCCATAAGGCTGAGCGGTGGCTCCCTGACATGTCAAAATATGGGTTTTTAATCTTGTTTCTCGTGAGGGTTTGGATCATTCCTCAGTTTGCACAATAGAGAAACGCTTTTGGGTGCTTAGAGAGCCTTTTGGAGGTTGCTAGGGGTGTTGGGAAGCTCTCCCACTCCTCCTTGGGTCTTCTCCTCCATTCATGGTGGTTTTCTCCCTTTGGGGTTGGAGAGGAAGATGTGTTACGAATTAGAGGTGTTGATGCGAAGGGGAAGCGCAATTGGAGCATGAAGCAGTTGGTAAGAACCTTGGGAGAAGGCTTGCATCTTCTCTTTGGTTTTAATCTTTTCCCAATCTCTCTAATTTGTAAAACCTAGGTTCTCCACCATGGAGAGCTAAACCTATTTGTTGAGATTAGATGTAATGAACTAAATTCTATGTTAGCATTTGATTTCCATGCTTAATGCTTGCTTTGGTTTGGCCACCCATGCATGATTTGTGGTTCTTGAGGTGTTGGAAAATGTCTTTTGAACCTAGAATTGAAATTGAATGCCTAATGGAGCTTGTATCTAGGGATAGAACATAATTCATTAGTAATCTTAAGACTCTTGAACTTAATGCATGATTTGACTTGTTGAGGATTCAAGGAATTTGAACTTGATGAGTTATCATAGACTCAAAGTTTCTAGGAATAGGATTTGAGTATTTTTGTGAGTTGATTTTGGCATGAAATTGAAATTGAGATGTTTGTGAATGCATGTGAATAAAGTGAATGAAATCTAGTCTTGACAATTGTATATAATCTATGTTAAATTTCTTTTGCACACTAACTGTTTGGCAAAATACCAAAAATATTTTCTTTGTGTTTTTGTGAGCTTTGTTATCTATTTGAGTTGGGAGTTGTGAGAGTTGTCATGTGTTGCACAAGTCCCTGTAGAGAGAACGATATTTATTACTTCTTACGTGCTGTTTTTCACCTAACAAAAATCGTTCTTTATTTTATTTCACAATTCCTTGATAATCTTTTTTGTAGAAATGATCTTTCTGTTATAGTCATAGAAGCAAGTAGAGTTAAAATAAAACAAATTAAGCGGTCAATTAACTAAAATGTTATTGACTTTCTTGTTCTAACCAAAGATTGACATAATTTAAGCAAAATTGATAAATTCTTCAAATTAGATGGTTAGGAGCATCAACAAAAAATGTTAAAGTTGAAATTCTAAGCTAATATTCTCTTGTTCACTAGAATTTAAAGGATAAAATTGTTTTATAAGAATGTATATATCCTCAATGTTAAAAGCTTTATAAACATCTTTAGGAACTAAAACATTGCTTAGAGTTAAAATTATATTTTTTGTTGAGTAAACCTGTCATTTAATTCTTGTAGTTGCTTATTCACCAAAACAAAAAATATATTTACCAAGAAATAATGTTTTACAAAGACATGATCTTTTTTATGTCGAGAATGACCATGACGTATGAGGCACAACATAAGTAAAATTAAAACCAGGAATATCAATGTCATGTTGTTCACAAAAATAATATAACACATTTTAACAAATTTTTCCAACTGTCCTTTCTCAACTTTTAAATCAAAATTTAGTAGAACAAACCAATTGTATAGAATTCAATATATCTTGAGATTGATTGTGTAGAGCTCGACAAAGAAAGTCAGTCACTTTTATAGTTTACATTATGTGTAGAATCAATATGAACTTAAATAAAGACAAAATATTAAATGCACTATCATCATCATCCTTTTGAGAAAAATTGATCCATAAACAATAATTGTTTTGAAGAACCAAAAAAAATTCATTATATAGCTTAATCATATTACAAATGGAATAAAAATGTGAGTTCCAACAAGTATTTGGGTTTTTCCTTTACTAGTTTCCAGTTCACCAATTTCTAACAATTGAGTTATTTCATCTAATTCAACAACTTGTCATGACGTTTACTAGAGGAACACACAACATGTACTATAAATAGACATGTCAAAGTGAGCCAACCCGGCTCACACGGGTTGGCTCACCACGGGTCGGGTTAAAAATTGCTGAGCTCAACCCGGCTCACTTTCTGGTGAGCTAGAAATTTTCCAACCTGGCTCAACCCACCACAGGTTGGTGGGTTAAGTGGGTTGGCTCACTAACCCGTATAAAAATTAAAAAAAAAAGATTTTTAAAAAAAAAAATCATATTTGTAATTTTTTTTCTTCTCTTTTTTTATCTATTGCTGAATAATGCCTATAAAAAAAATTGGTGATTTATGAGATGGATGTTATGCACCACAAACAAACAAAAATATACAAAATAGTAAGTCCCATGGCAAAATGAGTTAATAACAAACATAATGTTTGAAATTTCATGTGCTTCCTGTGGACCTAATCATCTACAATCTTATACAATCTGATTGGAGAAGCCATGATCATCCTGTTACAAAAAAACTAACTCCTTCACTATATTTCTTCAAGTTCCATATTCCATAACATGAAGCTTTCCAAATTGACTATGCCCCTGCTTATAAAAGAAACCAAATAATAGAGATTGTGGCCCAAGTAATCAAAAACACATGCATAATGATGATAATAAAAACAAAAAATCTGAAAATATAATGTGATTTACTGCACTAAAGATTTACTGCACGTATAATTCTAAGGTTAAATTAAGCTTCATATATCACAACAACAAGGAACAAGTGGCGCAAGCAAATTCCAATTTTGTTACAATACACGTATAAGTTGGACAAACAGAAAAATAGCTTCCTTACCTACAATTACTGTTCAAGAGGTACATGAGAGTCATGGATTGAAAAGTCTAGAACAATTTCCTCTTCTTTTTGAGCATCTTCATTATCTTCATCTTCAAAATTAAGAATAAATTATTAACAAATGATATAATGTAGAATAAGAAGTATGATGTTAAAAAAAGATTGAAAAGTTATATAAATTAAATTACCAATATTTTCAAAGCCATGTAACCAATTTTGAGTTAAAATGAGAGCTTGAACATTGTCAGGAAGAAGATTAGATCAATACTTGCTAAGCACTTTACCACCAATGCTAAATGCAGACTCACTAGCTACAGTTGTTATTGGAATACTTAGCACCTCACAAGCTAGTCTACATAGATTTGGATAGCGTTCTTGTCGATCCTTCCAATAGCTCAAAACATCTAACTTTGGAAAATACTTTGGCTCAAGTGGTGTTTCCGTTAGATACAGATCCAATTCAGACTTGCCAGTTACATTCACATTTTGGCTTACATAATTGATATATTCCTATAACAATATAAAGCAAACATAAAAATTGGTTAAAATAAATATAAGATAATAATAAATAACAAAATTAGTTACGAATAATGATTAACTAACTTACATTATATGGATCAATCTCTTGGTCTTCTTCCATGTTCAAATGTTCTTCTGTTGAACAAGTGAATTGAGAACTTGATGCATTGGACGAATTTGACCTCACACTCACATATTCTTCAAAGAGTTTGTACATCTTTCCTTTTATATGATTAAGCTTTTCATCACAAGTGGAAGGATCAAGTTTTGAATAATAGAATCAGAGTGCTTCAAGTTTCATTCGTGGGTCAAGAATCATGGCAATTGAAAGAATGGTACTATATTCACTCCAATACTTATCAAATTTATCCATCATCCTTTTTGCCATGTCTTTCATTAAAGGATCATCACTCCTTAGAGTATCCCTTAGCAACCACTCAATTTTCCATACTTGCATAAAATATTCATTAGAGGTTGGATAAGATGTGCCTGAAATCAAATTGGTTATCTTATAAAATGGCCTTAAAAATTCACACATCCTTTCAGCTCTTTTCCCCTCTTCATTTGTTGGACAATGTTTAAAGTTTCTATCACGTATAGTGAAACTTCCAAAAGCTCGACGATACTTAAAACCACTCTCAAGCATAAGAAAAGTGGAATTCCATCTAGTAGGAACATCTAACCTTAAGCCCACTTTAGTATCAATGCCCCTCACTTGAACAACACATTCAGTAAATGCTATTTTTCTTGTCTCCGACCCTTTCACATATTTAATGCTATAAAAGTTGAATTTCAAAGGAATATCACACGCATTATTAAGGACTATCACACACATTATTAAGGACTTGGTAAATGTACATTATTGTGCCTACTCATTCGAAAAGATTTAGAGAAAGGTGATTTTTTGTGATCTTGATCTTCTAAGCAACTCCAAAGAATATGAAACCCCAAAGAAGAAAATTTTCTATGCCTCACCAAGCAGCATACCCAACCACCTTTATCATACAATGATGAACGAGGACTTTAAGTGATGCACGACCAGTGCTCCATATGCAAAGCCTTCACCTCTATAAGCCACCATCGAATAGAAGTTGACGACTACTAGGGTTCTTCAAATTCCCTTAAAATATAATTAAATTTTGAGAGACATAATTACTAAAAGAAAGATGTATGATAATAAAGTCATAATTAAAAACTAATTATGACTATAAAAAAGAGAGAGTTACATTTTTCTCTTCAAGAATAGAACAAAAAAAATGAGATACAAGAGCAAAAATAATAAAGGTTTAATTAATCTTTTGTCCCTGTTTTCGTCCAAAAATATCAAGTTGGTCCTTTGGTTTTTTTTAGTCTCCATTTGGTTCCAATTTTTGAAATATTGATGTAATTTGATTCTTTTATTTAAATTTCTTGAAGCAGATAAAATATTTTCATCAAAATTGATACTAGGATTATGTTAATTACACCAACAAAACAATCATCCTTATTAATAATTTAAATTTTGAAAACAATTCGTAATTCGTTTCAAGAAATTTAACAAAAATGATCAAATTACATATACTTTAAAAAATTATTAAGATCAAAATGAGACTAAAAAGAAATTGAAGGATCAACTTCATATTTTTAAATGAAAATATGAACCAAAAGAGTAATTAAACCAATAATAAAGTGCATTTAACTTCATTTTTTTTTCAAAAACAAAAAGATTAAATAAAAAATGTAAGAGTGGTAGATAAATACAATTAATGAATAACTAAAACAAATCTTAATGATTATTTTTATTATTTATTAGATTTAATTTTACTATTTTACTATTTGTTAATATTAAATGACATGTTTTATAAAAAAATTAATTTCCATCTATCTCATTATACATGCTAACAATTTTAAAACTTAGGGTCATGTCACCCTAACTTCTAAGAACATTCGTCCCTAGTTATGTATAATATTCATTTTTAAAATAAAACACTAAAAAAATATAACATAGATGGTAATAAATTTAAAATTTAATATGTACTTATAAATTTACCCCAAAATGTCTTGTACTTTTTTATTAATTAATAGATTCATATAAAAAACTAGATAACCACTAAATTATGCTATAACTTTGATGTTATTTTTTTAAACTTAAAAGTTTTATAACTTTAATAATTTGATGTAGGTTGCAACTTGAAATTTCACACATAACTTTTTTACATTTATATTCATCTAGTTTTTACTTTTTTTAATGTGATTCTATCTATTCGATTTGTAATTTTTTTTACAAAAATATTAGATATTTAAAGAAAAAGAATTTTTAAAAAACATATAGGTGAAATTACCTTTCATTTAGTATATAATTTTTCTGTCAAATGAAAAACTATATAATAACTCTCAGACGTTATATAAATAATTGATGATACGATTAAATCTTTACTGGAGTCAGATTATCTATTAAAGAAAAAAAAGACGTTTTTAACATAGTAAAGTTGAAATGAATGAACAAAAATTCAATTACATGTATATATTTTATAGTTTTTAATATTAATTATAATTTTGTTTTCCAAATGAAAACCTTTTTTTTTCTGTTTTGTGCACAAAAAATTTCAAAACATAAAAAAGATTAAACCTTAACAAATATTTTCGAAGTAAAATGTGAAAAAAAAAATTAAAAAACAAGAAATAAGAATGTATTGTAAGTGAATGGTTTAAACTCTAAATGGATTTATAATTATTAACCAAAGTCTGACTAATGAAAAAAAAAATGGAATATTTCCTTCATAAAAGTTATAAATAAAATTCAATTCCCATATTTTATGCACTCCTTATTAATTTCTCAATTATCATCTTTATTAGAAAAAAAAAACACATACTACCTTTATGTGATTTTCTTCTTTGTTTCCAAGTATATGAAAAGAAAGGACAATTTCTAAATTTTCAAGTATATGAAAAGAAAGGACACATTATTTAACTCAATTTTTTTTTATTCATTTTTAATCTACTATTTTAATTATCATCAGATCATCATATCACATCATTTAAAAAAATTAAAATAAATAATCTAATAATAATTAAAGTGATGAATTAAAAGTGAGTTAGAAAAATAGATTAAATTATCTTTATCCGAAAAGAAAATATCAACACTTTCTTATCTTTTAAATTATAATTTGTAACTCTAAACTTGGTTAAATTAAAAGTAACAATCAGATATTTACAAAATCTGTTATCCAGTGTATATATACCTTGGTTTGAACTTGGCACGCCTCACTCACACTGCAACTTCGACCATGATTAACAATGGAGTCTGCACTCTCCGCACCTGCTTCCGTTTTCCAGAGAGGTCGTTATTCCCATCATTGCAGCGCTCGTTCACTTTCCGGCGGCGGTTTCTGGTGACTGCATCCCAAAGGAAGAACAAAGAAAAGGTTATTGTCATTTCTGGACCCACCGGTTCGGGCAAGAGCCGCCTCGCATTGGAACTCGCTAAGCGCCTCAACGGCGAAATTGTCAGTGCAGACTCCGTCCAGGTAATATTATATTTGAACACAAACAACCATTTTCCTCAATCGTGTCTTTGAACTGCGTATGAGGTGGTAGTAGTGATGCTCGTAGGGTTTTGGGGATTTTAAGTTCAAAAGTTAGCAATCTCCATGGAAATTGCCATTCAGCACAAAAATTAGCAATGTCCATGGAAATTGCCATTCAGCAAAATCATGGATGATAAGTTTGTTTAGCAGCTGAATTAGTATTACTACTACTATCATCATCATTATTATCATTATTATTTCATGAAATAAAATGTTATTGATTTAAATTGTTGCAGCACATTATTTTGTAAAATGAGAAGATATGATTGTGGGACAAATTGATTTTTCATGAAGATGCTATGGATGTGGAACGATGTTTATTTATGAATTAGGAAATATGTATGTGTATTTTGAACAATTGGACAAGTTTTGTTGAGTTTAGTTCGGATAAATTATCTGTAAACTTTATATTGTCTTTCCCTTTAAAGAATGTTGATTTCTGGAATAATTACTTTAACAGTTATGCCAAAGGAGATATGTAATTGGTTTTATGATGTATGAAATAAAGCTCTTTCTTCATTCATGTGGCTTCATTGGCTTGTATTGTACCACAGGTGTATCGGGGGCTTGATGTTGGATCTGCAAAGCCTTCCCCAGATGAAAGAAAGGTGTGCGATTGTTACATAAAGCATGATTTACTGGGACTGTTATAAGCTTTTTGAATTTCTTATTTGCTTGAACAATAATTTTTGGAACCTTTGATTTTAGTTCATTTACTTTTGTTTTGTTTGCTTCTCTTGTTAGGAGGTACCACATCATCTGGTTGACATACTGCACCCATCTGAAGGTGTGTTTTTATGTTGGACTGAGTATAATTTTTCCTGTGTCTTCTATGAAGCATGTTCTTTGATCTGGACACCAAATACTCCTGCTAATGTCTAAAATATAGCACGCTGAGATGCTACATAACAAATGAAATGAAATATGGGAAACATTAGAGCATAACAAAATATCTAAATTAATAAACAATATTTATTTATTCTAGTATGTTCACCTTTCGTCCGTGATGATGAGCCTCAGAAGAGATTATTGGGATACATTGTTTATTTTGCACTGAAAGCACTAAATCTCTTTACAAAAAAGTCCCAAAGTGAGATGAATTACACCTTTCCACAAAGGTATATTCAACTTTTCAAACCAGCATGTTAAGTTTTACAATTTTTCTTTGATAATGAGTCTAACCAAAAAAAGTTGAGAATTTTTTTAATAATTTATTATATTTTAAGTTGACTTTTCTAAAAGTTAAAAAATGATTTTTTTTTAAACACTTTTGTCTCCATTCATACTGAGGTGTTGGCTCAAGTGTTTGAGAAGACAAAATATACTTTTAATTGAACAGCTATTGAGATTTGTCTGAAAATGTGTTCAACACTGTGACACTTCATATGCGGGAGGTGTTTGTGCTGCATAGCTCGTGTTGATTTTTCTGTTATTGAAACTTTGAAGAACTTCTATTTTCACTAATTAAATCTAATTATTATTTATCAGACTATTCTGTTGGGCAGTTTTTTGAGGATGCAAGGCAAGCTACAAGATGTATTCTTGACAATGGCCGTGTTCCCATAGTTGTTGGAGGCACTGGATTGTATTTAAGATGGTATGTCTTTTTCAATTACCTATTTTGACGATGTAATCTACTTTTTACTCCTTATGAACTCCCTAATTGTTGCGTAGTGGTTGTATTATATATCTGTAATAAGTTAACAAGAAAACATAAATAGGAAATGAAATCCATTTGTCTTTTTTTGTTTCCACAACCTGCTTAGGAAGTCATTCATTTCTTTAGTAATTTCAGCTATTTATATCATAACAAACAAAAGAAATAGGGGTGTGGAAGTTCATGTTGAGCATTAAGATGATGAAAATAATGAAATATCAGGAAACAAGTGATGCCGACTTGGTTTTCTGAGTGTTTCACTGTTTCCTCATTTCTTCAAGAATTTGAAATATACTAGTACGTTATGGTAATTTTCAAGTAGTCTATTTTTACACTAGCATAATCCAGTACAAGTCTATTTTTTTGGCTTTGTTGGATATTATAAATTTCTGTCAAATGGAGGAAGCGGTATGAGCATTTACTGTATGGATTGTCAATGTTATATCTCATTGTTATTGAGTTGATTTTCTTTATGTAGCTGTTGATGTGCTAATGCGGGACACTATACCTATGAGAGTTATGTTTGAATTTTTAAATATAAGGTTCATATATGGAAAGCCAGATGTACCTAAAGCTTCTCCAGTGATTACATCTGAAGTAAATCAAGAATTAGCTGAACTACAAAGGAATGAAGACTGGGATACAGCTGTACAGTTGGTGGTAAAAGCAGGTGATTCAAAGGCTCAATTTCTAGCAGCAAATGATTGGTATCGATTACGACGTAGCCTAGAGATTATTAAGGTATGCTTCCCAAGTTACTGATAGTTTCATGAGACTCCAAATTCTCTCCTGGCTACTAACCTTATCGAAAGATTGAAGAAAACTCTCTTTCATATGCTGCACATTGGTGCTGATATTGAATACCAACCACAGTGAAAATATCCATGTTTTTTTTTAGTAAAATGGTTGTTGTGCGATTTTCTCTTTTAAATGAACTTCATTGTAGTGGACTGATTACTTACATGTCTGTATGTTTCCGGGGATATATATTTCAAATTCAATATTTCCATGGTTTACTGAATTGTCTGAAATATGTTTATGAATTCACCATTTATGTATATTTCTTTCTAATGGCAGTCTAGTGGATCACCTCCTTCTGCATTTCGGGTACCATATGATTCTTTCAGGGAACAGGGTGAATGTAGTGTTACTGAGGATTCTGAGTCATCTGATATGAACACGTACGGTGATGGAATGGAAGAAACCAGCTCATCAGAGTTAGACTATGAGTTTATGTGCTTTTTCCTTTCTAGTCATAGACTTGACCTCTATAAATCAATTGATTATCGGTGTGAAGATATGCTTTTAGGTATACCCCGAACAGGAAAACACTCAATTAGTATATGAATCCCATACATTTTGTAGAGCATTCTTCTCTACCTTTATGCATGGGCACAGTGCATACCTTGCTGTTATAACAATACATGACAAGCTCTCTGTCAATAATACATGAATATTTAATTGCAACAAGTCTCTTAGCTCTCTTCAACTGCAGGAAGGGATGGGATTTTGTCCGAGGCTCAGTGGCTTCTTGATGCGGGTCTTCATCCAAACTCCAATTCTGCAACTAAAGCAATTGGTTACAGACAAGTATATCTTACATTTTCTATATCACATTTTAATGTTACCATCTTAAAATTTCAAACGATAAAATATATTTGTATATTGTGTACCTCAAGAAATTATTTATGCAATAAGAAACAGTGTTGGTTGAAATTGAAGTAGAATATGTCTCCAACTTTCCTATTTTTAGTGGCGCGTTTAATTTAAAATTACAGTACTATATTAAGCATTAGGGATGTAAAGTAGTTGATGGCCCATAGAACGTGTGTATTATGTTGATCATTTTATTTTCTACAGAAATAGTTGTGATGAATTTACTTGTATTTTCTTTACGTGAATGTGATTCACCAATTTCAGGCCATGGAGTACTTACAAAGATGCAGAGAGCAAGGGGGTCAGAGTTCTGCTGCAGAGTTTTACAAATTCTTGTTTGAATTTCAAAAAGCGTCACGGTAATGCATTTTGTTTTTTGAGATAAAAGTGGCAGAGTACTTCAGTTTTCCTTTTTAGTTAAAATATTCTGTATATATTAAAAACTAATTATTTTCCTTTAAATGATTTTGGTTTCAGTAAATCTTTGTTCACTGAATGTTTCTACTGTTAAAATATTACAGCTTTGTTGTTATAAAGTTGAATTAAATGAGAAATTTAGAATACAGACTACAGAACATGTTCTTTCATTGTGTTTGAGAACTTTTAAGACCATGAGAGGATACTCTATCTCTTTCTCGTGTCTAACAACCATTTGAGTTCACTTGGACCAACACGTGAAATGTGCAAGAGGAAGCACTGCTTCAATTCTGAACCTCTTCTAGGAATTTTTCCAAGCTAGTTCATTCCAAATCTCTATCGGTAAAATTCTCCAAAACTTTGTTTGGACTTTTCTGTTAATGTTGGTGTTTTAGTTGTTGTTTTCTTAAACGGTATCACTGTTACTTTAGGCTGCCTTCAAATACTAAAACAGGGATTGTAAATAAAGAAGAAAAGAAAAGTGCTACTATGATAAGTTATTCTCCAGTTCAAAAGGGCAAGATATAAATATGTAAGCTTGACTTACGTTTTCTCTTGCCAATGAATTCAAGGGTAATGTTTTCATGTATAGTGTAGTGACAAGGTGCTGAATTGATCGCATAGAACATATCCTTATCCCGGGATGATCTCTTTTATGTTTTAATTCCAAAGTGAGCAAGCACTAGGGGTTTGTATAATTAAATGTCAAGTTCAACAAGATGCACGGTGGATGTTATACCATAGTGCCATGATATTAACTAAAAAAAGGTTCAGCTTAAAATATGTTCAGTAACAAAACCCAATTATGATTCATGAATTTTCAATCTCTTGTAGTATCGTAATCAGATAAGAATTTTTGAGCAAGTTGTTTGTTTGCTTGTTTTGATGTTCTACTTGCTTGTCCTGTTTGAAAAACTGGTGTATGCTGTTAATTAGTATTCTGTACACGTGGCTGTTTAGAAAAAGCTTTCCTTGGTCGGCTTCTATCTATCATATGTCAAGGATGGTGGCTTGTGCTTTTACATCCTGTTTACGTTGAAAGTGTTTATATATCTTAGCCTATTACTCTGATGTGGTTCTAGTAGATCATTACCATCATTTATACCCACCCATAAAACACATGCTGGTATATTGAAATTATTTCATCAGGAAAAAAACCTATAGTACCTTAGTTCTATCTCGCCAATGCATCACAATGTTATCCTCTGTTGTTGTTTGGTATTTTTTTTCCACTGGATTTCATATTTATTTGATCTTTAGATGCTTGTCATGTTTTGTTGCTACAGAGCAGCAGCGTGATTCAGTTATTTAACAAGATATTTCTTATTCTTTCTGCAGGAATTTTGCAAAAAGGCAGTTGACATGGTTTCGTAATGAAAAGATATACCAGTGGCTTGATGGTTCTAAACCTCTGGTATAACAATCGAATCTTTTCGCCACTGGGTGTTACCTCGTGAACACATGTTTCTCTTGTTATTTCACATTAACACTACACTAAAGCCAACAAACTTGTGTTCTAATAAATTTTGAATTCATAGAAAACTACTAAAGTTATGTCTCACAAAAGCTAGTAGTACTTTTTCAAGTTTTAATGGGTTGGAACTTGGAAGCAGCTGTTAATTGAAGTAGTTCCATTAAACCTAAATAGTTCCTTCTGTATTTGTATTTTTTTTTTAACCTTAAGGAAAATGTTTGTTTTTCTGTTGGGCAATCCATTCTTTTGTTTATTTCTCTCATATCTTGAAATGAACTACTCATGTCAGGAAACCATTCTCAGTTTCATTAATGGCGCATACCATGACTGGAATGGAAGTCTTCGTGTGCCTGAACACTTAAGAATGTCGAGAGCTATTTCTAATCGCCGAGAAGAAACACAAATAAAGTCTTACCGCACCAGAAATAGGTACCTTTTTTTTGTTTTGGGCAAAGTATAATATTAACTTATATTAATTATATTCCTTGCAACAAAAGGATTTAATTTTAGTGTTGTTTTCTTATGAAGGCATTTTGTGAAGGGGGAAGATTGTTCTCATATTCTTAACTGGATAAGCAAGACTCAAAGGTGAAGTGATGGATATTATTTTCCTTTTGCATTCCCTTGACTTTAAATTTGAAATTATATAGGCTCCTATCTACAGTTTCCAGGTTAGAGAGAAAGTTTTGTTTTCATTAACTTTTCTTCATTACATCCTTTTTGTCAGCTGTAATGTAATATTGTTTTCTGGAATATTATAATGACAGCTGAACTTAGAAGTTTAACTTTCCATCTTTTCACCTGTGAACCAATATGTGTGTGAGAAAAGATTAAAATTTTACCTTAACAATGACATGATTAATAATTTAGTATAAATTGAGAATTTTATTTATTTCATCTATCAATATACCCATTGATTATAATTATGCATTATTTTTTATTATTTGTTCGATTTTTTTTTCAAAATTTTAAAAATGATATTTTTAATTTACATGATTTTTTTTTTAATTTACATGAATGGTAACATAAAATTTTAAACATGATTTATTTTAGGAAATTTGAAGCGAATGGTAAGTTTTGAATAAAATGATCTAATAATAATGAATGGTTTGACGATACGTGAATTTTATATAAGTGTATTTTCTTTTCTCTCTTTATTATGTATTGTGAATTTTGGCGCTAGCATAGGGTGGGCTAGCATGATTCAATCTGGTTCAGATGCTATGTGGTATAAATGTTCTTGCCTGGTATGGTTTGACCCACTTACCTTGCAAGTTGAAGGAGACTAACCCTAGTCAACATTTTTATTTTTAATTTTTTTTCTTGGTAATACTTTATTTTGGTACATTAAACTTTATAATAAATTATCCTCTCTCTCTCTCTTTTTTTTTTTTTTTTTTTTTTTTTTTTTTTTATTTTTTTTTTTTTTTTTTTTTTTTTTTTTTTTTTTTTATTTTTATTTTTTTTAATTAATTTTTTATTCCTTTTGAGAGACACGACTATTATGTCTTTTATACAATCTAGTTCATTTAAGTTAAGACAGTTAAAGAAAATGTGCAACTTTATAAGAGAAATATAAATATTATACTTCTTGTTATAATTTCTTTTGCTTAATATTATAAACAATTAACTTTCTAAAGATTTCAAATGTAATTTTATTATAATCATTCTAAAATATTTTAAAATTACGAAGTTATTCTTTATCCACTTATGTCTTAACATTGTTTTATATTTAATTTCAACATTGTTTCTTCTATGCAAGGTGTTCCTGGCAAAGTTAAAAGTTCTAGAAGTGGAGTGCTTGTACAAATTCATTTAGTAGAATAACAAAAGGATATATATGACATTTGATTGAAAAAAATGAATAAAATATATTTTAAAAACTATATAGAGGAGAAATCCACAATTATTAAAATTGTAAATGGTTAATTGAATTTTACTTTCTTGGTTACGTTTCTTTTTAACTTTTTAGTATAAGTTTATAAGGATATAGAAAGAAAAGTAAAGAATACGACAGACAGACGAGGAAGAAGAAAACTAAAACGCTAACTACTAATTTTTTTAGGTTCTATTATAGCAAATATTACTTTATATATATATATATATATATATATATATATATATATATATATATATAAAAAATTATATTTTGACTTCCATCTTTTATTTCTTGATGTGGCTTAATGTGAATCATTGATTTTTTTTAAAAAAATAATGGTACATTAATCAATAACTTACACTAAACCATATTAGAAAGTAAAGGACGAAGGTAAAAAAACGAGAGTCATATTATTATTGTCCCTGAATTAATGAACATGAAAATTACCACCTCAATCAATACAAAAAGTTTGAAAGATGGCTAATGTGGATGAAAATTACCACTTCAATTAGTACAAAAAGTTTGAAAGAGTTATGATGAGGGGAATATAAGTTAATGTAAAAAAAGAATCTCACTCTGGATTCTATATTGTTCAAACAGTTTGAAAGATAAAGACAATTACTGCTAAAGGTAATTTCAGCTAGGTTTTTATTATTATGGGTTGCTTAATATGTGTGAAATTTAGGACGTAGTAAAATAAAAAACTCAATGACATTTCATGGTTACAGAAAAACATCAGTGGTGCCCCAAGCATGTCAAATTGGACTTTATTTTGTACAAAAAGTCTAAAACAATAATATAGTTACTATTGAAGATAAATTTAGTTAATTTTTTTACAATTATGGGCTTGGTTAACGTTTATCAAAATTCAGCTTACTGAATTAAATAACTCACTAATATTCTATGTTGGTAGAAAACCATTATTAGTGTTCCCAAACAAGTATCTTAATGTGAATTTTTTATTGTACAAAAACTGTGAAACAACAAGGCAGTTATTTGCTTAAGGTAATTATAGTTGGGTTGTAATTAAGTGGACCACATTAGCATAGAAAGACATATGTGTTTTTCTTTTACAATTATATGTCTTTTTCTTCGTAAAATTGTGTACATACTGATGTGTTTATTCATTTTCATTAATAGATTCACCAATTCAACCTTCACTGATACCACAAAAGAACACATGAAATTGCTACCTAAGTACCACATTAGTAGGCAGTGACAAACGTAAGTGTCTTTCTGTGTACGAGTAATTGTCTTTTTTTAGTGACATTTTGTGCATATGGTTGTGCTTATTCAATGAAGTAGATTCAATAACACTAATGGATTACTTCCAATACACTATTAATTTTCATTAGTTGTTTCACTAACTCAATCATTCACTACTACCACAAAAGTACATTTTAAAGGCTTACTCCATACCACAATATCAGTGAGAGATGTAAGTGTTTTTTTTGTGTACAATTAAATGTGTTTTTTTCCGTAAGATTTTGTATATATGCTCGTTCTTATTCAATTAAGTAGTTCGCATAAGAGTAAATGGTAACACCAAGGCGATCAAACAAAACCAACTTACTTTAAATATTGTTATATTAAAAATGTTTATTAAAAATTAAAAATAAAAATATAAAACCAAACTCGTGATTGACAAGATATATAATAAAAATTCAAACACAATTTTTCTTTTAAATAAAGTAGAAATATCATTGTACCTACCTAACACTAAAAATTAATATAGAAAAATAAACTAAGGGTTGTTAATTGCAGATGATTTTCTTCGTTCGACTAAAATATTAGGAACACTTGAAAAATCTCTTACTTGACAAAAAAAAAAAGAACAAAAACTAATTAACATGTTCACCAATCTTGTTCATCTCAATCTTCACCAACCCTACTTGAAGTATGCCATGTCCATTGAAGGGGGAAAACACCTACATAGCCATATCAGTAAATGTTCCTCCCAAAGCTAGTTTTACATGAACATAGAGTTTTGCACTCTCTATATCTCCCTTTTTTACATTACTTGTAGCATCATTGTCACTAAGCAAATCTATCCAAAAATCACCATCATTTGTTCTACCACTTGGTAAGTTTGATTCCTCGTTATTTATAGTTTTACCCTTCTCACTGCCTCTTGAATACACAAATGCTCTATTTTTGAAAAACCATTATGATTAATGAGTGCATGAACTTGGTCTATGTTTGGCATGGCATGTAAAGTGGGGTCAAGATTCTTCAAGCAACCAATATTTGTCACTTGTTTATTGTCAGAATAAGTGCTGCAGAAGAATGTCCCAACTGATACACCTCTACTCCACATCCCACTTTTACATGGCCATGTGTTCCAAACTTTGAATGAAATTTTTGAAAACTTTGACTTCATTGATAGTAGTAGATCACAGATCTCACAAGTTTCTATCATATCTTTTGGCACACATCTAACTTTTTCAACTTCAGGTTCATTTGGTTTTTTGGTAACCACTATGCCCATTGCTTTGTATCCCAATGGAAGATTTGGCAACCAAAAATAACTACATCGTGTGGTGAATCAACACTCCATATCAAAGTGTAGTTAATTGGCTTTTTTAGAGCTGGAGATTCAGCTTCTAGTTAAGAAGAAGTTTCACGACCCGCAACATGTCCTATCAATGGTTGATCATTGGACTGACAATAGTGACTGTTCCTGCAGAAACAATAACAGAATATCAGGGAACACAAATCACATCTTATCCCAATCACTGACTTCTCAGACTGGTTACTCCTCGGTTTGGATGTGTCTTCTCCTAATGTTGGCGGTTTGGACCCTTAAGAGGTTACCTGCGGAAAGGAATCCGACGATCAAGTCAACAAAGGCTCTCAAAAGTCAAATCATAGATTAGTGAATTAATGAAAGCGTACCTTTAATCGTTGGGGTGCACATGCATTTATAGATTCATTAATTATGTCCTTCCCTTATTATGGGCTAGGCCCTTTTTATTGCATTAGGCTAATGTTAAGGCTTTGAATGGGCCTAGGCCAGACCCAAGTCCTATGCTAGTGATCTGACACTAGAAGCCCCGTTGTAATTTCCTAAGTTTGGGGTTGGCGGCTCTTACTTATCCGCTATTCTTTGGAGTAGGTGGCCTTAGCCGTTATGTGTATTGTTGTCTTATTCAGTTAACTATCTGTCTATTCTTTTTATGATGGGGCTAGTCGTAGGCGGTTTAGACCGGGTAGTTAGCCATGACCGCCTAGGTATAGTACAATGACCAAGGCTGAAAAAATCATCTCGAATCATTTGGACTCGCACATCATTTAAAATTGAGAACTTCCTAACAATGGTGTTTGTCGATATTATAAATACGTAGAAAATTAATTCATTATTAAAACATAAAACAAAAGCATTTGATTATAGATTACTATGTACCAATATTTTCTTTTTTCTTTTTCATTAAAATCAATGGTTATGAATTCCTTATCCGGAAGAACATTTCTTCTTCTTTTAGAAGCACCTAAAGAAGAAACAGAAAAAATAAAAACAAACAATGAAGCAAACTTGATGTTCGATGATAATTAGAGAAAATAGAGAAACAATTTGAAGAAGCACAAATCCTAGCAGGAGTAGTGTAGCGAACGGGCTTGGAGCATTCTCAACATCCTCGTCTGGTGGATCGAAACCTTCTCCTTTGCAGCCATGAAAAAGTGGTCACTAGAGGCATTAAACATGACAAGAGTAGCTTCCTTGTCGAGGCACAACCGGCATTTGCAACGACCGTTGTCGAGGTTGACGACAACGAGGAAGTTGTCATGGGCAACAGTGAAGGTGAGATCACTAGACGAGTGCAGGACGAGGTCGTTGATGGCGCACTCATCGAGTTTAGGGAACTGGTTTCCTTTGAGTGAGCAGCAGAAGCGAAACCTAGTTTTCTCTACATATCACACACCCTTTCATTTCCTTTTATCCATTGTGCATTTAATTTGCCACCATGCCATTCAAATATAATTGCAAATGAAAAAAAAAAGAAATTACCCTTCAGCCGCCACCTCACTGAGTAAAAAAAAAAGGGTCTTGCTAACTAGTGTCCTAAGGGCACTAGTTAAGGATAATTAATATACACGAAATTTTAGAAAAGTACATAGTTAACTGTGATATTAATTAAAATCTGACATAACAACTATTAATGCAATTTTATTTTAATTAAAGGACAAAAATACCCATAAGTGATGTACATATGTATTTAATATTTTATTTAATATTTATTAATAAAAATAATAAAATAAATGTATTTTAATGTTTAAA